>Ga0213829_1000254_pt1 | contig 58592 bp, 50 predicted proteins | sample MC6MC0896MG_FD_180665 | JGI IMG/M metagenome (GOLD analysis project Ga0213829, IMG submission 180665) | Enriched soil aggregate microbial communities from Iowa State University, Ames, United States - MC6-MC0896-MG | ecosystem: Environmental > Terrestrial > Soil > Unclassified | place: USA: Iowa... | reverse complement strand
TCGAATAGAGTCTAGTGATGATGGCAAAGAGGTCACACCCGTTCCCATACCGAACACGGAAGTTAAGCTCTTTAGCGCCGATGGTAGTTGGGGGCTTCCCCCTGTGAGAGTAGGACATCGCTAGGCACTTAAGAAGTCATGGATATATTCCATGGCTTTTTTTATTTTATAAAGTATTAAAACAGTGATATAATTTACTAAATTATTAATTTATACATGAAAAGCGCTGGTTCAAATAGATAACCCTTAACTCTTTATATTTGAATTGAATGACGGAGGAATAAAAATGAGGCATAATATTTTTTCGACTCTTTCAATTTTGTGCCTACTACTAGCATTCTTAATGTTTGGTTATGATTCTACGAGATGGTATGGAGGTTTTTTTAGATTCCTCAATGAGATAAGTATGTTTATGCCATTTATATTAGACGTAGTAGGCATTGTTAGTGCCCTATTAGGCATAAAAGGAGACTATCGTTTGATTCTTGTCATCCTTCATTCTCTTCTATTATTACTATTTCTAGGCATCTATATAAAAGCTTTTTATGGTTTTAGCTGAACTTCAATCAAAACTGCAGATCAATATCTGCAGTTTTTTATAATTTAAAGAACAATTAATCAGTTCTTACATACTTCCTAAGGCAACTAAAGGTATAATGAAGTACAAGTGCTAGGTTATAAATTAAGAAATTGAAAGGAAGAAACAGTTGGGGAAGAATCAAATTTGGTATGAAGTACAAGAAAACGAAACCATAGAAGAGTGTTTAGCAAGAATGCGACTGGATGGATACATGGCTATTGGCCGAAAAGAAGAACCACTTTTTCATTTAGTCGATGGTGAACCCACATATTTACGTCAAAAAATTCAATTTAAAGCCATACCTACTCAAGACATGGATTGATTTTGACTAAAATCCGAACATTTTTTTAGTGCTTATAAAAAATGTTCGCATTTTTACATTGACGATAATGCGATCACTTGTTAAAATGTGAGAAGGAAAAACAAATAAATCCCCCATATATGCTAGAGGATTGGCTCTAGTGTCTCTACCCGGCACCGTAAATGCTGGACTATGCGGGAAAGCACTTTTGGCTGTTATGAGAAAGTCTATGTACAGTTTTGTACATTGGCTAATTCTTGCTCTAATAAGTCCTCAAGTAAGCTGCTTTCACGTGTAATAGTAGAGAGTAGTTTATTTGGGGATTTTCTTTATAAAAAGGTAAAAATTGCAGTAGCTATTAAAAATAGAGGCTTGCACGATAATTGATCATTTTTCTATCGTTTAAAAGGAGCGACAATTTATGAATCCGAAAATCGGTGTCATTATGGGTAGTTCAAGTGACTGGGAAACAATGAAACATGCATGTGATATTTTAGATGAATTACAAGTACCATACGAAAAGAAGGTTGTATCTGCACATCGAACACCTGATTTAATGTTTGAATATGCGGAAACATCACGCAAACGGGGAATACAAGTAATTATAGCTGGGGCGGGTGGAGCTGCACATTTACCTGGAATGGTAGCGGCTAAAACAACTTTACCTGTAATCGGTGTACCAGTTCAATCACGTGCACTGAATGGGCTTGATTCACTGTTATCCATCGTTCAAATGCCTGGAGGTGTTCCTGTAGCAACTGTAGCTATTGGGAAAGCTGGAGCAACAAATGCAGGCTTACTTGCAGCTCAAATTTTGTCAACGACAGATGCAGAACTTGCTAACAAATTAGATGTTCGACGTGAAGCTACAAAGCAGCAAGTATTAGAAAGCACAGGTGACTTAGTGTGACGAAGATTATTTATCCTGGACAAACGATAGGTATTATAGGTGGGGGCCAGCTTGGTCGAATGATGGCCCTTGCTGCAAAAGAGTCTGGCTTTAAAATTGCTGTACTTGAACCAGCAATGGACTCGCCTTGTGGGCAGGTAGCGGATGTTCGTATTGTGGCTCCATATGATGACGAAGCAGCATTAGAAGAACTTGCAGAAGTAAGTGATGTCATCACATATGAATTCGAAAATATTGATTATGATGGCTTAAAACGTTTATCACAAATGGCTTATGTTCCTCAGGGAGCAGAGTTAGTACGCATTACACAAAATCGTATAACGGAGAAAGAAGCTATTGTGAAAGCTGGATGCCCAGTAGCACCATATATTGTTGCAAAAACTTATGAAGAATTAGTAGCCAATATTGATTCGATTGGTTATCCTTGTATAGTCAAAACAGCAAGAGGTGGTTATGATGGCAAGGGACAGCAGCTGTTAAAATCAACTGAAGATCTTCCATTAGCGAAAGAACTCTTCACGCATTCTCAATGTATTGCAGAAGGATTTGTGCCTTTCGTTAAAGAGGTATCGGTCATTGTTCAAAGAAATGGTAACGGTGAATCGTATTGTCAACCAGTTGGAGAGAACATTCATGTTAATCATATTCTGCATGAAACAATTGTACCTGCTCGCATAACAGAAAGCACAGCTCAAGCTGCGGAACGAGAAGCTTTAAAAATTGCAGATTACTTACATTTAGTAGGAACGTTAGCGGTAGAAATGTTTGTGTTAGAAGATGGTAGCATTGTTATTAATGAATTAGCACCAAGACCTCATAATTCAGGTCACTATTCAATAGAGGCGTGTAATGTTTCACAATTCCATCAGCATATAAGAGCTGTTTGTGGTTGGCCATTACGTAAGCCAGAACTTTGGGCACCATCCATTATGGTCAATGTATTAGGGCAGCATGTCGTGCCATTGAGTAACTCCATTGCTAAATATCCTGAATGGTCTATCCATCTTTATGGGAAAGCTGAAGCTAAGGTTAACCGTAAGATGGGCCATGTAACGATTATGACAAAAAACTTAGAGGAAACACTACAACAAATCGAGAGTTCTGGCATTTGGTCAGAATAGAAGGAGATACGCAATGATTGAACGTTACACAAGACCCGAAATGGGCGCAATTTGGACAGAACAAAATAAATATCAAGCTTGGCTAGAAGTTGAAATTTTAGCTTGTGAGGCTTGGGCAGAAATAGGCGATATTCCAAAAGAGGATGTTGCTAAAATTCGAGAAAATGCTTCATTTGATGTGAATCGTATTTTAGAAATTGAACAAGAAACTCGTCATGACGTTGTAGCCTTTACACGTGCCGTTTCTGAAACACTTGGAGAAGAACGTAAATGGGTACATTATGGTTTAACTTCTACAGACGTAGTAGACACAGCACTTTCTTATTTAATCAAACAAGCAAATGATATTTTACGCAAAGATATCGCGAATTTCATTGATATTATTGCTGTTAAGGCAAAAGAACATAAACATACAGTGATGATGGGACGTACACATGGTGTTCATGCAGAACCAACTACTTTCGGTTTAAAACTTGGTTTATGGTATGAGGAAATGAAACGTAACCTTGAACGTTTTGAAGCAGCAGCTACAGTAATTGAAACAGGAAAAATGTCTGGAGCCGTTGGAACATATGCCAATATCGATCCTCGCGTTGAGCAATATGTTTGTGATCAACTGGGTCTTGCTGCATCACCGATTTCAACACAAACTTTACAGCGTGACCGCCATGCGCAGTATTTAGGGGCATTAGCTTTAATTGCTACTTCCATTGAAAAATTCGCAACAGAAATTCGCGGTTTACAGAAATCTGAAACGCGTGAAGTGGAAGAAGCTTTTGCAAAAGGGCAAAAAGGGTCGTCTGCAATGCCACATAAACGTAATCCAATCGGCTCTGAAAACATGGTTGGATTGTCTCGTTTAATGCGTGGATACATGGTAACAGCTTATGAAAACGTCGCTTTATGGCATGAACGTGATATTTCTCATTCATCTGCAGAGCGCGTTATTTTACCGGATGCAACAATTACTCTTAACTATATGTTAAATCGCTTCGGTAATATTGTGAAAAACTTAACAGTATTCCCTGAAAACATGAAACGTAACATGAATCGCACATTTGGTCTTATTTATTCTCAGCGCATCTTGTTAGCATTGATTGATAAAGGATTAGTACGTGAGGAAGCTTATGATACGGTACAGCCTTTAGCCATGCAAGCATGGGACGAGCAAGTACAGTTCCGTACATTAGTCGATGCAAGTGAAAAAATCACATCTTATTTAACAAAAGAAGAGCTGGATGAGTGCTTTGATTACAACTACCACTTACAGCATGTTGATATGATTTTCGAACGATTAGGACTTAACTAATATTTATTTCGCCATTAAAAAATAAATGTTAGAGCCACCAGTAAATGCTTCAGAGTTGAATCGTGGAGACACGGTTCAATTCTGATCATGATTAAAAGCGTATCTCATAATATCAGGGGGAAAAACGGATGACTAAAGGTCAACTTTTGTATGAAGGTAAAGCAAAAAAATTGTATGCAACTGAGGAGCCGAATGTGCTACTTGTTGAGTACAAGGATAGTGCGACAGCATTCAATGGTGAAAAGAAAGAGGAAATTGAAGGCAAAGGCATTTTAAATAATCGCATTACTTCATTAATTTTCGAAAAATTACAAGGAAACGGAATTGCGTCACATTTCGTGAAACAATTATCAGATACGCAACAACTTGTAAGAAAAGTAGATATTATTCCGATTGAAGTTGTTGTTCGTAATATAGCTGCAGGAAGTTTGGCAAAACGTCTTGGTCTTGAAGAGGGAACATCTTTAAAAAGACCAATCGTCGAGTTTTATTTTAAAGATGATGAGTTAGGTGATCCATTCATTACAACAGAGCATATAGATGTTCTGGAGCTTGCAACGCCCACTGAAGTAACTGCTATTTACGATAAGGCACTAGCTATTAACAAAGTTCTACAGCCAATCTTTGCAGATGTCAATGTGACACTAATTGATTTTAAATTAGAGTTTGGACGTGATGCAGATGGCCAAGTATTATTGGCAGATGAAATTTCACCAGATACATGCCGACTTTGGGATGCAACAACGAAGCAAAAGTTAGACAAAGATGTTTTTCGTAGGGACCTTGGTAATTTAACTGAAGTTTATACTATTATACTTTCTAGACTCGGAGGCAAATAACAATGAAAAAAGTAAAAATCTATGTAACATTACGTGAGAGCATTCTTGATCCACAAGGTTCTGCAGTACAGGGTTCTTTAGCTAAAATGGGCTACGGTGAAGTAGAAGATTTACGTATCGGTAAATATCTTGAACTAACAATAAAAGATACAGAACGTGACATTGATACTCTAGTAAAAGAAATGTGTGAAAAGGTTTTAACAAACGTTGTAATTGAAGACTACCGTTTTGAAGTCGAGGAGGCAAACTAATCATGAAATTCGCAGTACTCGTATTCCCTGGGTCAAACTGTGATATCGATATGTATCATGCGATTAAAGACGAGCTAGGTGAAGAAGTAGAATATGTATGGCATACAGCAACAGATCTAAGTGGCTTTGATGGTGTATTAGTACCAGGAGGATTCTCATATGGAGATTATCTTCGTTGTGGTGCAATGGCTAATCAATCGAACATTATGGCAGAGGTAAAGAAGGCAGCAGATGCTGGTAAACCAGTATTAGGTGTATGTAATGGCTTCCAAATTCTAACGGAAGCTGGTTTATTGCCAGGAGCTTTACTACGCAATAAAAACTTGAAATTTATGTGTCGTACAGTGCAGCTAAAAGTGGAAAACAACAATACATTATTCACAAATCAATATGAGCAAGGTCAAATCATCAATATTCCAATCGCACATGGTGAAGGTAATTACTACTGTGACGAGGAAACATTACAATCACTAAAAGATAATAATCAAATCGTATTCACATACTCAGGTGACAATCCAAACGGTTCATTAGAAGATATCGCAGGGATTATAAACGAGCGCGGCAATGTATTAGGGATGATGCCACACCCAGAGCGAGCTGTTGATGCACTGGTGGGCGGTGCAGACGGTTTAGCAGTATTTAAATCAATTGTGAAGCAGTGGAGGGAAAATCATGTCAACAACTAAGTTTGAGCCAACAGCACAGCAAATTAAAGATGAAAAGCTCTACGCTGGTATGGGGATGTCAGACGAAGAATTTGCAATGGTAGAAGGTATTTTAGGACGTCTACCTAACTGGACAGAGACAGGTCTTTTCTCAGTAATGTGGTCTGAGCATTGCTCTTACAAAAATTCTAAGCCGGTACTCCGTAAATTCCCGACAAAAGGGCCTCAAGTTTTACAAGGACCAGGTGAAGGTGCAGGTATTGTCGATATTGGTGACGAACAAGCAGTAGTATTTAAAATGGAATCTCATAACCATCCATCTGCAATTGAACCTTATCAAGGAGCTGCGACTGGTGTTGGCGGTATTATCCGTGATGTTTTCTCAATGGGTGCACGTCCAATCGCAATGCTGAATTCATTACGTTTTGGTGAATTAAAATCAGCACGTGGTAAATATCTATTTGAAGAAGTAGTTGCTGGTATTGCAGGGTATGGTAACTGTATTGGTATTCCTACAGTAGGTGGCGAGATTCAATTTGATCCTTGCTATGAAGGCAATCCACTTGTCAATGCGATGTGTGTAGGCTTGATTGACCATAAAGATATTCAACGAGGTATTGCAGCAGGTGTTGGTAATACAGTTATGTACGTTGGTGCGAAAACAGGACGAGACGGAATTCATGGTGCGACATTTGCTTCTGAAGAATTAACAGAGGAATCAGAAAACCAACGTCCAGCAGTACAAGTAGGGGATCCATTCATGGAGAAACTTTTACTTGAAGCATGCTTAGAAGTGGTAAAATCTGACGCACTAGTTGGGATTCAAGATATGGGTGCAGCTGGACTTACTTCTTCATCAGCAGAAATGGCTTCAAAAGCTGGTTCTGGTGTAGAAATGAATTTGGACTTAGTGCCTCAACGTGAGACAGGGATGTCAGCGTACGAAATGATGTTATCTGAATCTCAAGAACGTATGCTATTAGTTGTGACAAAAGGTCGCGAAGATGAAATTAAAGCGATTTTCGATAAATATGATTTAGATGCTGTAGCAATTGGTCGTGTAACGGACGATAAAATGCTTCGTCTTTTACACAATGGACAAGTGGTGGCAGAAGTACCTGCTGATGCATTAGCAGAAGATGCACCAGTGTATCATAAACCATCTGCTGAACCTGCTTACTATGCACAGTTCCAAGCAATCGAAAACACAGAGCCTGTTGTTACGGATTATAAAGAAACATTAAATGCTCTATTAAAAGCACCAACAATTGCTTCGAAAGAATGGGTATACGATCAGTACGATTATCAGGTTCGTACTTCAACTGTTGTTAAACCAGGTTCTGATGCAGCTGTTATTCGTGTACGTGGTACAAATAAAGGCTTAGCAATGACAACAGACTGTAACTCTCGCTACATTTATCTAGACCCAGAAGTGGGCGGTGCTATTGCAGTAGCTGAAGCAGCTCGTAATATTGTTGCAACTGGTGGTACGCCACTCGCAATTACAGACTGCTTAAACTTTGGTAATCCAGAGAAACCAGAAATCTTCTGGCAAATTGAAAAATCTGCTGACGGCATTTCGGCTGCGTGTACAGCCTTAAATGCACCAGTAATTGGCGGTAATGTATCACTTTATAATGAACGTTCAGGCGAAGCAGTTTATCCAACACCAACAATTGGTATGGTAGGTCTAATTGAAGACTTAGCTCATGTTACAACACAGGAAGTAAAAGCAGCAGGAGATCTCGTATTTGTTATTGGTGAGACAACAACTGAATTTGGTGGTTCAGAGCTTCAAAAATTATTAAATAATGGGGTTATTTCTGGAAAAGCACCAGCAATCGATCTAGAAGTGGAAGCAGCACGTCAGCAAGCATTATTAAAGGCTATAAAGGCTGGTCTTGTACAGTCTGCACATGATGTGGCTGAGGGTGGTCTTGCTGTAGCCATTGCTGAAACAACTTTCAGTGCAAACGGTCTTGGTGTTGACGTTTCATTAACAGGTTCTGCTACAACGGCATTATTCAGTGAAAGTCAATCTCGTTTTGTTGTGACAGTCAAAGAAGAAAATGCAGCTGCATTTGTCGAAATCATCAAAGATGCTCAAAAAATAGGTGTCGTAACAAACGATGCACTTGTTAAAATCAACGGGGACAAAGGTGTGCTTGTAGAGGGTACAGTGGAGGAATTCCGTTCTAATTGGAAAGGAGCAATCCCATGCTTGCTGAACTCAGAGGCTTAAATGAAGAATGTGGGGTGTTTGGTATTTGGGGGAACTCAAATCCAGCACACCTTAGTTATTACGGGCTTCATGCTCTTCAACATCGTGGACAAGAAGGCGCTGGTATCGTTGTTTCAGATGGCCAACACCTTCGCGCGGTAAAAGGTGAAGGACTAGTTAATGATGTTTTCAACGAAGATAAATTAAAGGCAGTGGATGGCAAGGCAGCAATTGCACACGTTCGTTATACGACTGCTGGTGGTGGCGGTATCGAAAATGTACAGCCATTATTATTTCATTCCTCAACTGGTAGCCTTTCCATTGCCCATAACGGTAACCTAGTCAATGCGACACATTTAAAACAGTATTTGGAGCGACAAGGTAGCATTTTCCACTCTAGCTCAGATACAGAAGTGCTGGCGCATCTTATTAAGAAAAGCTCGCATTCACCATTCCGTGCAAAGGTGAAAAATGCCCTCTCTTTATTAAAGGGTGCGTATTCTTGCTTAATTATGACAAAGGATGAAATGCTTGTTGCACGTGATCCACATGGTTTACGTCCATTATCTCTTGGAAAGCTAGGAGATGGCTGGGTGGTCGCTTCTGAAACTTGTGCATTTGATTTAATTGGTGCAGAATTTGTTCGTTCTGTAGAGCCAGGAGAGTTATTAATTATTAACGATGAGGGTGTAAAATCAGACCGCTTCGCTGATATGGAAAAACGTTCTATGTGTGCGATGGAGTATGTTTACTTAGCACGTCCTGATTCGGATATTGATGGTATTAACGTTCATATGGCACGTAAACGCATGGGGAAACAGCTAGCGCGTGAATGTGCACATATTGAGGCTGATGTTGTAACAGGTGTACCAGATTCAAGTATTTCAGCAGCGATCGGTTTTGCAGAAGAAAGTGGTATCCCTTATGAACTAGGTCTTATTAAAAACCGTTATGTAGGTCGTACTTTTATTCAACCGACACAAGAATTACGTGAACGTGGTGTGAAAATGAAGCTTTCGCCAGTTGTTCAAGTTGTAAAAGGCAAACGTGTAGTTATGGTGGACGATTCTATTGTTCGCGGCACAACATCACGTCGTATTGTCAAAATGTTAAAAGATGCTGGAGCGGCAGAGGTTCATGTGGTCATTTCATCACCACCTATGACAAACCCTTGTTATTATGGCATTGATACGTCAACACATGAAGAACTTATTGCTTCTAGTCATAATGTTGATGAAATTCGTGAAGTAATTGGTGCAGATTCCCTGACGTTCCTTTCTGTTGAAGGCATGGTTGAGACTATTGCGCGACCATATGAAGATGACAACCGTGGACTATGCTTAGCATGCTTTACAGGTAAATATCCAACAGAGATTTTCCCGGATACCATCTTACCACATGAAAAAGAACTATTACGTTAAGAAAAACATCGCAACGAATTAGTGTTTTCTAGAAGGTTGTAAAACGAATTCTAGGATACTCTTAGGCGATTTAGATGATAAGGAGGAACTCTGCGTGTCAAAGGCATATGAACAAGCAGGTGTAAATATTGAAGCGGGCTATGAAGCCGTAAAACGAATGAAATCTCACGTTGAACGTACGAACCGTCTAGGTGTAATGGGAACGTTTGGTGGCTTTGGTGGTATGTTTGACTTGTCAGAACTAAATCTTAAAGAACCTGTACTTATTTCAGGGACTGATGGTGTAGGGACAAAGCTAAAGCTAGCATTCATGGTAGACAAGCACGATACTATTGGCGTGGACTGTGTAGCAATGTGCGTGAATGATATCGTTGCACAAGGAGCGGAGCCACTATACTTTTTAGATTACGTAGCTCTTGGAAAAGCAGAGCCTGCAAAAATTGAGCAAATTGTTAAAGGTGTAGCAGATGGCTGTGTGCAATCTGGTGCAGCTCTAATCGGTGGCGAAACGGCAGAAATGCCAGGTCTATATGAAGAAGATGAATACGATTTAGCTGGCTTTGCAGTGGGTGCCTGTGAAAAGTCTGCCATTGTGACAGGAGAAAAAATTGTTGAAGGCGATGTACTTGTAGGTATTGCTTCAAGTGGTGTACATTCAAACGGTTATTCTTTAGTACGTAAAATTGTCTTTGCAGATCATCAATATGCAGTGGATGCCATTGTAGAAGGCTATGAAGACTTAGGACCGATCGGTGAGGCTCTTTTAGTACCAACAAAGTTATATGCTAAGCCTGTATTAGCAGCCTTAAAAGCAGCAGATGTACATGGCTGTGCCCACGTTACTGGTGGAGGTTTCTATGAAAATTTACCACGTATGATGCCTGAAGGACTAGCTACAGAAATTGACTTAGGTTCATGGCCAGTATTACGTATCTTTGAATTCTTAAAAGATAAAGGTCAGTTAGAAGATAGAGATTTATATAATGTGTTTAATATGGGTATAGGTTTTGTAATAGCTATTCCAGCAGCAGAAGCTGATAAAGTTATAGCAGCAGTAGAAGCAAATGGTGAAAAGGCTTATATAATCGGACGTGTTATCAAAGGTGATGGAGTAATATTTAATGGCTCACATGATGGGAGTTTAGTGTAATGACGATCCCAACAAAAATCGCTGTGTTCGCGTCAGGAAGCGGTAGTAATTTTCAAGCCATTCAAGAGGCTATTGATCGTGGAGAACTAGATGCAAAGGTTGAACTAGTGGTGACAGATAAACCTGGTGCATATGTAGTAACCCGTGCCGAAAACTTTGGGATTCCAGTGCTTGCCTTAAACCCGAAAGAGTTTACATCGAAGGCAGCCTATGAAACTGCTATCATTGACGCTTTACATGAATGTGATGTGAAATGGATTGTTCTTGCAGGGTATATGCGTTTAATCAGTGACGTATTATTAGTGGCATTTCCACAGCGAATTGTTAATATACACCCTTCCTTATTGCCAGCCTTTCCAGGGAAGGATGCTATTGGACAAGCATTAAACCATGGGGTGAAAATAACAGGTGTAACGGTGCATTTTGTAGATGAAGGAATGGATACTGGCCCGATTATCGCACAGGCTGCTGTATCAGTGATTGATGGAAATCCAGAGGCGACAGAAGCTGAAATTCACAAACAAGAGCATCTATTGTATACCAAAGCTTTACAGCAATTACTACAATAAGGAAGAAGGAGTTAGGTCGAGAACCTTACTCAACACCTAACTCTATAAATCTATTGAAGCAAGTTAGATCGTGGTAAGCACGATGAAAATTAGGAGGATATTGTTGTGACAAAACGTGCATTAATCAGTGTTTCCAATAAAGATGGTATTTTAGAATTTGCAAAGGAATTAGTAGCATTAGGTTATGAAATTTTATCAACTGGCGGTACTAAAAAAATGTTACAAGACAATGCTGTGGCTGTAACAGCAGTAGATGAAGTGACGAAGTTTCCTGAAATTTTAGATGGGCGTGTTAAAACATTAAATCCAATGATTCACGGTGGTCTATTAGGAAAGTTTGATGATGACTCTCACCAAGCACAAATGGATGAGCATGGAATTGAGCCGATTGAGATTGTTTGTGTCAATCTTTATCCATTCGTTGAAACAATTTCAAAGCCTAATGTAACATGGGATGATGCGATTGAAAACATTGATATCGGCGGCCCAACAATGTTACGGTCTGCTGCAAAAAACCATCAATATGTAACGGTAATCGTGGACAGCAATGACTATGCAACAGTATTAGAGGAACTAAAAGCAAATGGCGCAACAACAATTGAAACACGTCGTAAATTAGCTGCAAAAGTTTTCCGTCACACAGCTGCTTACGATTCATATATCTCGAACTATTTGACAGAAGAAGAGTTCCCAGAGAGTTTAACAATGACTTATGAATTAAAGCAAAACTTACGTTATGGTGAAAATCCTCACCAAAAAGCGGCATTTTACCAAAAACGTCTTGGCTCTGATTTCTCATTAGCTTACGCAACACAATTACATGGAAAAGAGTTATCCTATAACAATATTCAAGATGGTAACGCAGCATTGCAAATTGTGAAAGAATTTGAAATGCCAGCTGCAGTAGCTGTGAAACATATGAATCCATGTGGAGTTGGAACAGGTGTCACATTAGAAGCAGCATTTGATAAAGCGTATGAAGCAGATCCTACATCTATTTTTGGTGGAATTATTGCACTTAATATGGAAGTGGATGCAGCAACTGCTGAGAAGCTAAGTCATATTTTCCTAGAAATTATTATTGCTCCTGCTTTCTCGCAAGAAGCACTAGATATTTTAACGAAAAAGAAAAATATTCGCTTACTAACAATTCCGTTTGAGCAAGCTAAACAAGATCAATTTAATGTTGTATCTGTTGAGGGCGGTCTTCTTGTACAAGAACCAGATCGCTATGGCTTTGGCAATGCAGATATTAAAGTAGTGACGGATCGTGAACCAACAGAACAGGAATGGGAAGCATTACAGCTTGGTTGGTCTGTTGTTAAACATGTTAAATCAAACGCGATTGTTGTAACAGACGCTCAAATGACACTAGGTGTAGGCGCAGGGCAAATGAACCGCGTTGGTGCAGCTAAAATTGCTTTTGAGCAAGCTGGTGAAAAATCAAAAGGTGCTGCGCTGGCATCAGATGCATTTTTCCCAATGAGTGATACTGTTGAGGCTGCAGCCGCAGCAGGAATTACAGCAATTATTCAACCGGGTGGATCTATAAAAGATCAAGATTCAATTGATAAAGCGAATGAATACGGTATTGCTATGGTATTCACAGGTGTACGCCATTTTAAACACTAATTGATAATGACACAAAACAGACCGAGATGTGGGTTCATCTCGGTCTTACTCACAAAGAGGAGGATTCTCTAAAATGAATGTATTAGTAATTGGAAGTGGTGGCCGTGAACATGCCATCGCAAAACAATTTAGCATTTCTCCATCCGTTAACCAAGTATTTGTAGCGCCTGGGAATGACGGAATGCGCGGAGAAGTAGAGGTTGTTGGTATTGACACAATGGATTTTGCGGGTCTCGCGCAATTTGCGAAGGAAAATGATATTGCTTTAACGTTTGTAGGCCCAGAACAACCACTTGCTGAAGGCATTGTCGATTTCTTCACAGCTCGTGGATTGCGTATTTTTGGACCGACAAAGGTGGCTGCTCAAATAGAAAGTAGTAAGTCGTATGCAAAAGAAATAATGAATAAATACAATATACCAACAGCCGCACATGAAACATTTACTGAAGCAGAACAAGCAATTGCCTATATTAAAGAACAAGGCGTACCAATTGTTATCAAAGCAGATGGTTTAGCAGCTGGTAAGGGTGTTGTTGTGGCGATGACAGAGAAAGAAGCCATAGAAGCTGTACAAGATATGATCGGGAATCAACGCTTTGGTGAATCCTCTTCTCGTGTTGTAATCGAAGAATTTTTAGACGGAGAAGAATTCTCCTTTATGTCCTTTGTACATGCAGGACAAATTTATCCTATGGTTATTGCACAGGACCATAAACGTGCATATGACGGCGATAAAGGCCCAAACACGGGAGGTATGGGGGCTTATTCACCTGTGCCACAAATCTCACAAGAAGTAGTAGATACTGCTTTCCAAACAATTGTCGAACCAACTGTTAAAGGGATGGAAGCTGATGGCGCATCCTTTACAGGAATATTATATGCAGGGTTAATTTTAACGAAGAAAGGCCCTCAGGTTATAGAATTTAATGCTCGTTTTGGTGATCCAGAAACACAAGTAGTTTTACCACGAATGATTTCTGATTTTGGTGCATTTATGATGGCATTAATGAATGAACAGCCATTTGATTTGCAGTGGTCAGCAGATGCTATGCTAGGTGTTGTCATTGCAGCAGAGGGATATCCAGGCGATGTTGAAAAAGGAAAAGTATTACCAAATTTAGAATCACTTTCAGCGTCACATGCCGTATTCCATGCAGGTACAAAATTAGTGGATGGCCAATTTGTTGGTAACGGTGGTCGTGTATTGCTAGTTGGTGCAAAGGCCTCCACTTTACAGGAAGCACAGGAAAAAGTATATGCAGGCATTGCCACAGAAAAATGGGATAACTTTTTCTTCCGTAAGGATATTGGCTGGCGCACATTTAAGTAATCGGAAATTTTACTAAAATTTAAAATATTTTTAATCCTCTTTATGAAACCTCTTAAAGTTTCAAACGTAAGAGGTAAGAGCCGTCTCCAAAATAGATTGGGACGGCTCCTTTGACTAAGAAGGGTTTTGAGCGTTATTCGATGTAGAATTGCTCCTTGTTGAGGAATTTTGAGTTGAAGCGCTGGTATCAGATTGAGTTGAAGCGGTTGCTTGTGAACCTGAAGAATTACCAGCTATTGCAGAAGAGAAATCCTTCATGAGCATATCGATTTGCTCAGAGGACATAGAATTTTGCCCGCTGAACATACTTTGCATAGAGGTGTTCATGGCATTTTGCATATTAGAGCTCATGAGAGCTTTCGTAGGACAATACTTGAAGAGTCCTTCAGCCATTTTCATGGCCCCTAATGCAATCATCAATCGACCTTTTGTACAATTAGGATTTCTTGAAACTTTAGCGATACCAAATGCTGTCAAACTTGTACCCATGGCAAAACGACAAAATGCATTTTTTTCGCTTAAATTTGCTTGCTGCATCATAATACTTCCTCCTTTAGTCATTGTGGAAAAAATAAGCGAGGTGCACTTTGCTTTATGAAAGTGCTGTGTTACCATTGAAACAAGATGATTGCATAAAGCATAAATTTAATGAAAATATGCGATTATGCAGTAGTAGTATGTGATTTCAAGTTGGATTTACACAATGAAAAATTACGCAATTTAGGAAGGAGCGAATAGCATGGATCCAGTATGGAAAATAACAAAAATACGTCAACAATTAGCGGTAATTGATGGAAAAAAGGCGCCTGATATTGTGCTGAAAAATGCAAGGTATTTGCATAGTATGTTGAAACAATGGATTGTAGGAAACATTTGGGTTTTAGGGGACCGCATTGTCTATGCTGGTGACAGAATGCCTCCTTTAATAGAAGGAACAGAAGTGGTGGATTGTACAGGGAAAACAATTGTACCTGGCTATATTGAGCCACATGTACACCCATTCCAGCTTTATCATCCACAGTCATTTGCAGATTTTTGTGGGCAGCTAGGAACAACGACTTTTATTTCCGATAATTTAAGTTTCGTTTTAAATTTAGAAAATAAGAAAGCGTTTTCAATTTTAGATCATTTAAAAAAGCTACCGTTTTCTTTTTATTGGTGGACTCGCTTTGATTCACAAACGGAATTGGAGCAGGAGGAAGAAGTATTCTCTAACACATCCATTTTAGAATGGTTAGAGCGAAGAGACGTCTTGCTTGGTGGAGAGTTGACAGGCTGGCCTAAGTTGTTACATGGAGACGATCAAATGCTTTATCGCATGCAAATGGCAAAGGGGCTAGGTAAAAAAGTTGAAGGTCATTTCCCAGGAGCATCTGAGAGAACTCTAGCTCGTATGAAACTTCTTGGTGCAGATGGTGATCATGAGGCGATGACAGTGGAGGAAGTAGAGCGACGTATAATGCAAGGCTATGCAGTGACATTACGTCATTCATCTATTCGACCAGATTTACCGCATCTATTAAAAGGAATCGTAGAAAAAGAACTTCCTATTTTTGATCATTTAATGATGACAACTGATGGCTCGCCACCTTCATTCCATGAGGACGGTGTTATGGATAAATGCATTCAAGTAGCCCTAGATGCAGGCGTTTCTCCAATTGATGCCTACCAAATGGCTTCTTATAATGTGGCATGCTATTATAATATGTCCAATCTACATGGTTTTATCGCGACAGGTCGCTTTGCTTCGCTTAATATTTTACAAGATGAATATCATCCTGTACCAGAAAGTGTCCTATCAAAGGGTGTATGGCTGAAGCGTGATGGAGAACGTGTGCATAGATTGGCAGCAATCGATTATTCTAGTATCCCAGCGTTCGATTTAGATTTCTCACTAGACTCACAAGATTTCCAATTTTCTATGCCTTTCGGAATTGAGCTTATTAATGATGTCATTACAAAACCGTATAATTCATTGATTACTAGAGAAGGGCAGCTGGCGGATCATGATGAGTGTTATTTAATGTTAATAAACCGACAAGGTAACTGGCATGTTAATACGATGATTAAAGGATTTGCGACAGGTGTTCAAGGCTTTGCATCATCCTACTCAAACACAGGTGATATTTTATTGATTGGAAAAAATAAAGAGGATATGATCAGAGCCTTTGAAGAAATGAAGGCGATGAATGGTGGTATTGTCCTTGTAGAAAAAGGAGAAGTCATTGCAGATATCCCATTAGCCATTGGTGGACTTTTATATGATGGGGATGTATTGACGTTAACAGAGAAAGAAAAGGCTTTAAAACAAGCTTTAGCAGAACGTGGGTATCAATTAGGGGATGCTATTTATACACTATTATTTTTACAGTCCACTCATTTACCATATATTCGTATAACACCAAAAGGGATTTTCGATGTGATGAAGAATAAGTTATTATTACCTGCTGTTATGCGCTAATGTATGAAAGTATTTCGGTTGTGTAAACAATTACCTTTATGTGTAATTGTTCAAAGGAGAGTAATGCTTGTGTTCAAATCGAAGAATTTATTGATGGCTATGGCATTTAGTGCTTTGATGATCGGAGGATGTTCTAAGGATACACCAAAGGTCAAAGAAGATGATGAAAGTAGAGTGGAGGAAGAAACCGTAGTTGAAGAGCCAGTTCAACAACCAGCATTCGTAGCACCACTTACAGGGGAGGCTGTACAAGAAGAAATCACCCAGCGACCTATTATCGTAACCATTAATAATCATCCAGCCGCACGGCCACAATCAGGACTAGCTGATGCGGATATCATTTATGAAATGCTGGCGGAAGGAAATTTAACTCGTTTTTTAGCAGTTTATCAAAGTGAGCTACCTGACAATATAGGGCCAGTTCGTAGTGCACGCTCTTATTTTATCGATATAGCAAAGGGATTCGATGCCTTTTATGTAGCTCATGGCTATAGTCCAGAGGCGAAAACAATGCTTGATAATCGTGTAGTCGATAATATCAATGGTATGGCCTATGATGGTATACTTTTTAAACGTTCAAGCGAACGGGTTGCTCCACACAATTCATATATTACATCTGAAATGATTATAAAAGGCGCTGAAATGGTGGGCGCTTCAATGAATTACAGTGAAAAAGTACTTCAGGCTTTTTATGAACCCGATGAACGTGGTAAAATAGGCATTGAAACAAGTCAAGTTGACATTTACTACGGAAATAATGAAGATTTCCACAATTCGTATGTGTACGATCATCAAAGTAATCACTATGAACGACAATCGGCTGGCGTGGACACAAAAGACATGTTAACAGGCGAAACACTATCATTGGCAAATGTTCTATTTTTTGAAATGGATCACCAAACAATTGATGATATTGGTCGCCAAGAAATTGATTTAACTTCTGGTGGAAATGCGTATGTATTGCAAAATGGCTATTTGAGGGAAGTCAAATGGGCTAATGTGAATGGAATACCAATGGCTGTTGAGCAATCAGGGGAGCCTGTAAAGCTAGTATCAGGAAAGTCGTGGGTTCATTTTGTACCATCTTCACCAGGGTTACAAGCAATGGTGAAAACGCAGCCTTAAAGGGAGGAAAATTGAATGCAAATCGAAAAAATTCGGGGGCATCAAACAGATCAATTATTTAAAGCAGTGTTAGAGCTGAAAGACATCGAAGAATGTTATAAGTTTTTTGATGATTTATGCACGATTAGTGAAATTCAATCGTTGGCACAACGCTTTGAGGTTGCACATTTATTACGTTTAAAGAAAACCTACGAATCCATTAAAAAGGAAACAGGTGCAAGTACAGCAACGATTTCACGTGTTCGACGTTGCTTCGATTATGGAAACGATACATATGATGAAATGCTAGGTCGTTTGTATCCTGACGAGAAACCGTTTCAAGCACCAAAATAATAGTTGGAAAATGAGACTGGGTAGATGTTCTACTCAGTCTTTTTCATTTTTTTGTCGTCCATCATAAGCTATACTTGTAAACGAATAGATAGAAAACGATAGGTGGTAAAATAAATGGATTATTTAGAATGGAGACATGTGTTCAAGCTAGATCCAGCAAAGAACATTTCAGATGAAGATTTAGAAAAAATTTGCGAATCTGGGACAGACGTTATTTTAGTTGGTGGAACAGACAATGTAACTTTAGATGGGGTATTAGATTTACTTGTTCGTGTTAGGCGCTTCGAAGTACCAATAGCTCTGGAGATTTCGACTATTGATGCGATTACACCAGGCTATGATTATTACTTCATTCCGACCGTCTTAAATAGTGATGATCCAAAATGGATTAAAAATTTGCATCATGCAGCCATTAAAGAGTTTGGAGATATCATGGTATGGGATGAATTGGTGGCAGAAGGTTATTGTATTTTAAATCCAGATTGTAAAGTGGCACAAGTAACAGGTGCCAAAACAGATTTATCGATTGACGATATCGTAGCCTATGCACGCATGGCAGAAAATTTCTTTAAACTTCCAGTATTTTATTTAGAATACAGTGGAATTTATGGGAATCAAGAAGTAGTAAGTGCTGTGAAAAATGAACTGAAGCATACTAAGCTCTTTTATGGTGGAGGAATTACATCTGCAAAACAGGCAGAGGAAATGGCACAATTCGCAGACACGGTAGTAGTGGGAAATATTATTTATGAAGATTTAAAAGCTGCACTTGCGACTGTTAAGGCTGTAAAAAATACGTTATAATTTTAGAACAAATGTTTGTAAGGCGGTGCGAAATGGAACAGTTAACAAAAAATTTACTAGCAGGTATGAATCCTGAACAAGAAAGAGCGGTTAAAACCACTGAGGGACCGCTACTGATTATGGCTGGTGCTGGATCAGGGAAAACACGAGTATTAACACATCGTATTGCTTACTTAATCATAGAAAAGGAAGTGTATCCATCCAAAGTTTTAGCCATTACGTTTACCAATAAAGCTGCTCGTGAAATGCGAGAGCGTATTGACGGTATTCTTGGCAATGGAACTGGCGATAGTATGTGGGTATCTACTTTCCACTCGATGTGTGTAAGAATTTTACGTCGCAATATCGATCAACTAGGCATATCTCGTAATTTTTCCATCCTAGATTCTACGGATCAACTTTCGGTGATCAAGAATGTAATGAAGGATGAGAATATCGATCCTAAGCGTTTTGAGCCACGAGCTATTTTAAATGCTATTAGTGCAGCCAAAAACGAGTGCATTACAGCAGATGATTATGAGGGTCAAATGAATGATAAAAACCCTTATGAACAAACCGTTGCACGTGTGTATAAAGGCTATGAAAAAAGATTACGTCGTAACCAATCCCTGGATTTTGATGATTTAATTATGACAACCATTACGTTGTTCAAACGCGTACCAGAAGTGCTGGAATACTATCAGAATAAATTTCAATATATTCATGTAGATGAATATCAGGATACCAATAAATCCCAATATCTACTTGTGCAATTATTAGCTAAAAAATTTAAAAATATTTGTGTTGTAGGGGATTCTGATCAATCAATTTATCGCTGGCGTGGTGCAGATATCGGTAATATCCTTTCCTTTGAAAAGGATTATCCCAATGCTAAGGTGATTATGCTTGAGCAAAACTATCGTTCAACTAAACGCATCCTACAAGCAGCAAATGACGTCATTCAAAATAATACAACACGTTATCCAAAAGAACTGCGCACAGAAAATGCAGATGGTGAAAAAATTGCTTTATACAAAGCTTATAATGAGCAGGAAGAAGCACAATTTGTTGTACAAACAATCCAACAGTTGATGGAAAAGGAAAATCGTTCATTTGATGACTTTGCCATTTTATATCGTACGAATGCCCAGTCTCGTGTGATGGAGGAAGTACTTGTAAAGTCCAATATGGTGTATCAAATAGTTGGTGGGACAAAGTTCTATGATCGAAAAGAAATTAAAGACTTACTTGCTTATCTACGCCTTATTGCTAATAATGACGATGATTTATCACTTGCACGTATCATTAATGAACCAAAACGTAGCATTGGCGCTACATCTTTTGAAAAAATGGCACGCTATGCAATTGAACAGGACCGTTCCATTTTCGATGCCATGAATGATTTAATATTCATGAGTCTATCTGGGAAAGCCGCAAACTCAGCAGAACTGTTTTATGCAATGATTAAAGGTTTTACAGAAATGCAAGAATATTTATCTGTCACAGAAATTGTAGAGCAAGTCATTGATAAGTCTGGCTACCGTACAATGTTACAAAATGAAAAAACGATTGAAGCCGAAAGTCGTTTAGAGAATATTGAGGAGTTCTTATCTGTCACGAAAGCTTTTGAGGAGCGCAGCGATGATAAAAGTCTGATAGCGTTTTTAACGGATTTGGCCCTTATTGCTGATATCGATGCTCTTGATAAAGAGGATGCATCCAAAGGGAATATTATTTTAATGACTATGCATGCTGCTAAGGGCTTGGAGTTTCCTATTGTCTTTATTATCGGTATGGAGGAAAATATTTTCCCGCATTCACGTTCACTAGATGATCAAGATGAAATGGAAGAAGAACGTCGTCTTATGTATGTTGGTGTGACGCGAGCAGAGGAGCGACTATATTTAACATGTGCACAAAGCCGAACGATTTTTGGCCGTTCTAGCTTTAATATTGCTTCACGATTTTTAGGTGAAATTTCTGAAGATATTACCGAATCTATTTCCAAAGCTGGTACTAAAACGAATATACCGTTTGCTACTAGCAATCGTTCAACAGGTGGTTATCAAAAACGTACACTTGGAGCCGTTCAACAAACCCAGCCTGCCACAGCTCGTTTACAAACGACAGGTGGAGATCAGTTTGGCTGGAAGGCTGGAGATAAGGCCGTCCATAAAAAATGGGGTACGGGTATGGTTGTAAGTGTAAAAGGCGAAGGTGATAGTACAGAGCTTGATATCGCTTTTCCACAACCAATTGGTATTAAGCGATTACTGGCACAATTTGCACCGATTGAAAAAGCGTAAGCGGAGGAACGTAAATGAACGAAATAGAACAGCGAATAGCGGAGTTAAATAAATTATTACATGAATATGGGTATGCCTATTACGTACTAGATAAACCAGTCGTAGCTGATAGTGTTTATGATCAGTTATTGCATGAATTAATTGCCTTAGAAGAAGCAAATCCATCGCTTATTTATCCTGATTCACCTACTCAACGTGTTGGAGGAACAGTGGTAGAAGGCTTTAAAAAGGTGACACATGATTACCCAATGCTAAGTCTATCAAACGCTTTTAACGAAGCAGATTTACGAGAATTCGATCGTAAAGTTCGACAGGCTATTGGGGATCATTTCTCTTATGTATGTGAGCTGAAAATAGATGGTCTTGCCATCTCATTAAAATATGAAAATGGCATGTTTGTACAAGGCGCAACAAGAGGGGACGGTGTTGTAGGGGAAGAAATTACAGCCAATTTAAAGACAATTCGTGCCATACCTCTGCGTTTAAAAGAACCGATTACAATAGAAGTACGTGGTGAAGCGTACATGCCGAAAAAATCATTTGAAAAATTAAATGCGCAACGTGTTGACAATGATGAAGAACTATTTGCCAATCCACGTAATGCCGCTGCAGGCTCTTTACGGCAGTTAGACCCTAAAGTTGCAGCGAGTCGCCAACTATCGACTTTTATCTATGCCATTGGCGGAGATGGTGAGGTGTATGGCATCGACGGACATGCAGAAATGCTTGACTATTTAGAAGGCCTAGGTTTCCCCTCCAATAAAGAGCGTCAGCGTTGCTCTACCATCGAAGAAGTTATGGCCTTTATTGAACATTGGACAGAAAACCGTCCAAACCTAGCTTACGAAATTGATGGTATCGTTATAAAAGTAGACCGCTACGCTCAACAAGATGAGCTAGGCTACACGGCAAAAAGTCCACGCTGGGCCATTGCTTATAAATTTCCAGCTGAGGAAGTTGTCACAACATTACTTGATATTGATTTAACAGTGGGACGTACAGGTGTTGTCACACCAACAGCTATTTTAACTCCCGTTCAAGTAGCAGGGACGACAGTGCAACGTGCTTCTTTACACAATGAAGATCTCATTCGAGATAAAGATATACGCCTTGGGGATACAGTGATTATTCGAAAAGCTGGTGATATTATCCCGCAAGTTGTAGGGGTGCTAATTGAGCAACGTCCTGAGGATTCTGTTCCATTTGAGATGCCAAAAAATTGTCCTGTATGCGATAGTGAATTGATTCGTATTGAGGGTGAAGTTGCATTACGTTGCGTAAATCCTGCATGCTTTGCTCAAATTGCAGAAAGCATTAAATATTTCGTGTCTCGCAATGCTATGAATATTGATGGGCTTGGGGATAAAGTTGTTGAGCAATTATTACGTGCAGATTTAATCCATGATGTTTCTGATTTATATCATTTAACAGTAGAACAACTGGTCGAGCTAGAACGGATGGGCGAAAAGTCTGCAACCAATTTAGTAAATGCTATTCAAGCCTCTAAAGAAAATTCAATGGAGCGTTTATTAATTGGTTTAGGAATTCGTCATGTTGGTGAGAAGGCGGCAAAAATCGTATCAGAGGAATTTGGTTCGATGGAAGCCGTAATGGCGGCAACAGAGGAACAACTTGTGGCTATTTACGAGATTGGCGATAAAATGGCTTCTTCATTAGTGGAATATTTCTCAAATGAAGACGCACGTGCAGTTATTGGACGCCTTGCTGAAGTGGGCGTGAATATGAACTTTAAAGGTAAAAAAGTAGAAGTGGTTGTAGGCGATAATCCTTTTGCAGGCAAAACAATTGTCCTAACTGGTAAACTTGAGCAATTGACACGCAACGAAGCAAAGGCGAAAATAGAAGAGTTAGGTGGTACTGTAACAGGCAGTGTCAGCAAAAAAACGGACCTTGTCATCGCAGGGGCAGATGCGGGCTCAAAACTGACTAAGGCTGAACAATTAGGTATTGAAGTGTGGAATGAAGAAAACTTAATTGAACAACTTAACCTCATCTAATCCGTGCATGATTAACAAAACGATAATATATCAGGGCGTCGATGGATTCGTCAGCCTGAAATTGACTATTAGTAAAGGAGCACTAAATAATGAAGTCTTTTCGACTCATTCCAGCAATTGTAGCTGCTGCAATGCTAGTCGGCTGTGTGCCTTCTGACAAGAAGGAGACAGAGCTTACACAAGAAACGCAACAGAAAGAAAAAGCTGAAACAACCATTATCCCAAGCATACAGATTGATGAATCTTATTATAAGACACTTATTCCTTATAAAGAGAGTGCCAGTAGAGGTCTAGTTGTATCAAATCTTTATACGAAATATGATATGAAGGAAGTGGAAGCGGGTTTAATGCGTCTATCTCAAAACGAGTTTGACACAGAAAACTATTACTTCCAAGAAGGTCAATATTTAGCTGAAAGTACAGTGAGTTCTTGGCTTGCCCGTAGTTCACAAACAGACGATGGATTAAATCCACCGACAACAGACTCAATGACACCTGAAGAGCGGGCAACGAAGGCACCCATTTATTTATCCCATATTGTAGAGCAAAATTACTTAACAAAAACGAAAGATAATAAAGTGAAATTAGGTGGGATTTCAATAGGGCTTGCCTTAAACTCCATTTATTATTATCAAAAAGAACAGTATGGCGAATATTATGAGGCACCAATTTCAGAATCTACGCTTGTGGAGCAAGGCAAAAAAATGGCTGCTGAAATAGTTTCTCGTTTACGTACACGTGATGAGTTAAAGGATGTTCCAATTGTTGTTGGTTTGTTTAAACAGCAAGCTCGCAATCAAATTATTCCAGGAGCATATTTTAGCTATGGAGTAGCAAAATCTGGGCAGAACAGTATTGCTGATTGGGAAGGTATCGATGAAAATTATATTTTGTTCCCAACAGATGACTCACAAGATATTTACAGAGATGTCAACAATAACTTCAAGAATTTTAAACAAGATGTTGATAAGTATTTCTCAAACTATACGAGTGTGATAGGGACAGGTTTCTATCGCAATAAGCAAATACAAAACCTTTCGATTGAAATTCCAATCCAATTTTTCGGTAAAGCAGAAATAATAGGCTTTACGCAATATTTGACGGGTATTTTAATTAATCAATTTGATAATATTCATGTTGAGGTGAGCGTTACTTCTGTAAATGGTCCAGAGGCATTAATTATTAAAAAGGCCAATGATAAGGATCCTTACGTGCATGTTTATGACTAATATAGTCAGCCTTTGAGCTGGCTATATTTTTATGTAGACATATAGAATTGAAGGGAAACCATTGGTATAGATTGACAACACTTCGTTATAGTAGTGAAAGTTTCTATATTTTTGGTGAAAGTTGTGATTTTTAATATGAAAAATGTTATGATTATTGGCATGGTTAACTTTATTCAACCCTATTGTTATCAATAAAAACAATGAATTGAACAAGTATTCGGAGGTGTGAAAAATGGCTAAATTAACAAAAGAAGAAGTAAAGCACGTGGCAAATTTAGCACGTCTTGCAATTACAGAAGAAGAAGCAGAGAAATTTGCTGAACAGCTTGGCAAAATTACAGACTTTGCAGAGCAATTAAACGAGCTAGATACAACGAATGTTGAACCAACAACACATGTTTTACCATTAGTCAATATAATGCGTGAAGACGTGGCAGTAAAAGGTCTAGACCGTGAAGTAATGATGTTAAACGTAAAAGAACAAGAAGATGGTCAAGTAAAAGTACCAGCTATCATGTAATACTAAAACATAGGAGGATTCCTCATGACGTTATTTGAACGTTCAGCTAAGGAGTTACAAGCAGAAATTAAAGCAGGTAACTTATCGATCGCTGACTTAACGAAAGAAGCATACGAGCGTATTGCAAAGCTAGACGGCGATGTACAAGCATTCCTGGCTTCAAACGAAGAAAAAGCAACTGCAATAGCTGCTGAAATGGATAAAGTTCCATTTGAAGAACGTGGACCACTCTTTGGTCTTCCAATCGGTGTGAAAGACAACATCGTAACAGAAGGCTTAGAAACAACGTGTGCCTCTAAAATTCTTGAAGGCTTTATGCCAATTTACGATGCAACTGTTGTAAACAAGCTACGTGAAGCCGGTATGATTACAGTCGGTAAACTAAACATGGACGAGTTTGCAATGGGTTCATCTAATGAAAATTCATACTACAAAACAACTAAAAACCCATGGAATTTAAACCACGTACCAGGGGGATCTTCAGGTGCATCTGCAGCCTCTGTAGCAGCAGGTGAAGTACCATTCTCTCTTGGCTCAGATACAGGTGGTTCAATCCGTCAACCAGCAGCTTACTGTGGTGTTGTAGGGATGAAACCTACATATGGTCGTGTATCTCGTTTTGGTCTAGTAGCATTTGCATCATCTTTAGATCAAATTGGACCAATTACACGCAATGTTGAAGATAATGCGTTATTACTTGAAGCTATTGCAGGCTTAGATCCAAATGATTCTACTTCTGCTAATGTAGAGGTACCAAACTATGCTGCAGCTCTTACTGGTGATGTTAAAGGCCTACGTATCGCAGTACCAAAAGAATTCCTTGGTGAAGGTGTTGGCGAAGCAGCACGTCAATCAGTGCTTGCTGCATTAGAGGTATTAAAAGGTTTAGGTGCTACTGTAGAAGAAATATCTCTTCCGCATTCGAAGTATGCACTTGCTGCGTACTATATTCTTTCTTCATCCGAAGCGTCTTCTAACTTATCTCGTTTCGATGGTATCCGTTATGGTTTCCGTGCAGAAAACGTGACAAATTTAATGGACCTTTATAAAGAAACACGTGCTCAAGGTTTTGGTGATGAAGTAAAGCGCCGTATCATGCTTGGAACTTACTCACTAAGTGCAGGTACGTATGATGCGTATTACAAAAAAGCACAACAAGCACGTACACTGATCAAAGCAGACTATGACAAAGTGTTTGAAGACTTTGATGTTATCATTGGACCTACATCTCCAACACCAGCATTCAAAATTGGTGAAAACGTTGATGATCCGATGACAATGTATGCAAACGATATTTTAACAATCCCGATGAACTTAGCGGGCGTACCTGCGATTTCAATTCCTTGTGGCTTTGAAAACGGACTACCACTAGGTTTACAAATTATTGGTAAATATTTTGATGAAGCAACTATTTACCGTGTAGCTCATGCTTTTGAACAAGCAACAGAGTTCCATAAACAAGTTCCTCAAATGTGGGAGGGAAAATAACATGAACTTTGAAACAGTCATTGGTTTAGAAGTACACGTTGAGTTAAAAACAAACTCAAAAATCTTCTCACCAGCACCAGCTCACTTTGGTGCTGAACCAAATACAAATACAACAGTAATCGATTTAGGTTATCCTGGTGTCCTACCAGTTCTAAATAAAAATGTGGTAGATTTCGCTATGCGTGCCGCTCTTGCACTCAATATGGAAATCGAACAAGAAACAAAATTTGACCGTAAAAACTACTTCTATCCGGATAATCCGAAAGCTTATCAAATTTCACAATTTGATAAACCAATTGGTAAAAACGGCTGGATTGACATTGAAGTAGATGGCTATACAAAACGTATCGGTATTACTCGTCTGCATATGGAAGAAGATGCTGGTAAACTTTCACATGCTGGGGATCACTCTTTAGTGGACTTTAACCGTCAAGGTACACCACTTGTTGAAATCGTTTCTGAGCCAGATATTCGTACACCAAACGAAGCTTATGCTTATCTAGAAAAAATAAAATCAATTATTCAATATACAGATGTATCAGACTGTAAGATGGAAGAAGGTTCACTTCGTTGTGATGCCAACATTTCTATTCGTCCTTATGGTCAAGAAGAATTTGGTACAAAAACCGAACTTAAAAACCTGAATTCTTTCAACTATGTTCGTCGTGGTTTAGAGCATGAAGAATTACGTCAAGCAGATGTATTATTATCAGGTGGTGTTATTGAGCAAGAAACACGCCGTTTCGATGAAAAAACAGGTAAAACTATTTTAATGCGTGTTAAAGAAGGTACAGATGATTACCGTTACTTCCCAGAGCCAGACTTGGTTCGACTTTCTATTGACGATGCATGGCTAGAGCGAGTTAAATCCGAAATTCCTGAACTTCCAGATGCTCGTAAAAAACGCTATGTTGAAGAGTTAGGATTAACACCATATGATGCAGGAGTTCTTGTTATTTCTAAAGAAATTTCTGACTTCTTTGAGGCAATGATCATGAACGGTGCAGACGCGAAACTTTCTGCTAACTGGTTAATGGGTGATATTTCTGCGTACTTAAACGCGGAACAAAAAGACTTAAAAGATACTGCGTTAACACCAGTAAATCTTGCAGAAATGGTGAAATTAATTACTGACGGCACAATTTCTTCTAAAATTGGTAAAAAAGTGTTTGCTGAATTAGTTGAAAATGGCGGTTCTGCGCAGGAGATTGTGAAAGCAAAAGGTTTAGTTCAAATTTCTGATGAAGGTGCACTACTGGCAATTGTTTCAGAAGTTTTAGATAACAATGCGCAATCTATCGAAGACTTTAAAAATGGTAAGGATCGTGCTATTGGCTTCTTAGTTGGTCAAATTATGAAAGCTACTAAAGGTCAAGCGAATCCTCCAATGGTGAATAAATTATTGCAACAAGAAATTGCCAAACGATAATTACTCGTTGTAACATAATAGCCGAGAGAGCATAATCGCTTTCTCGGCTATTGTTTTTCATAAATGTAACAAATTTGCAATTTGTAACACTTTATAGTTGTTTAAAAGGAGTATTCATAGCAAAATATAAAATAGACAATCATAAGGGGGACGAACCAATGAAAACAGAACAACAATATTTTAATGAAACGATTTCGATTCAACAATATATGGAGAATATGACGACTCTTAAAGAAGAGAGTTTCCGTATTTATGACGGTTTTACAGTGCCAACAAACGACGGATTCATTGAATTATTAAAAGACAAACAGCCAAAAATTTTAACGATTACAGAAGATTGGTGCGGAGATGCTATGTTAAACAATCCAATTGTTCGCCGCGTTGCTGAAGCAGCTGGATTAGACATGCGTACAGTGTTCCGCGATGCAGATACAGATCTAATTGATCGCTATCTAACAAATGGAGGTCGTGCTATTCCTATTTACTTGTTAATAGATGGCACTGGTGAGGTTATTGCAAAATGGGGTCCACGTGCACCTGAATTACAAGAACTTGTAGTAACAAAGCGTGCAAGCTTACCAGATAAAGAAGATCCAGCATTTGAAGAAGCCCAAAAGGCTCTTTATGCGGAAATTCGTGAAGAAAATATGACGAACCAGTCGTATTGGACGTATGTCTATGAAGACTTTAAAAAGCAGGTTACAAACGTATTACAAAAATAACAAACGTAAAGCAACATTTTAGCGAGTAATTCGTTGAATGAAATAGAATCTTATGAAGCAGGAAGGTATGTTATGAAACGAGCAAGAATCATTTATAATCCTACATCTGGACGTGAAGCGTTTAAGAAACATCTACCAGAGGTGTTGGAAAAATTAGAAGTAGCAGGCTATGAAACATCCTGTCACGCAACAACCGGTGAAGGCGATGCAACACTTGCAGCAAAAGATGCAGTAGACCGTGGCTTTGATATAATCATCGCAGTTGGTGGAGATGGCACATTAAATGAAGTTGTTTCAGGTGTAAGTCCATTTGAAAACCGTCCAAAAGTTGGTCTAATTCCAATGGGCACTACAAATGATTTTGCCCGTGCCGTGCATATCCCTCGAAATATTGATGAGGCTGTAGACATTATTATTCAAGGCGACACATTACCAGTGGACGTCGGTCTATTAAATGGCGAACGTTACTTCATCAATATTGCTGCTGGCGGACGCATTACGGAGCTAACGTATGAAGTACCAAGTAAAATGAAAACAATGCTTGGCCAGTTAGCCTATTATTTAAAAGCTGTAGAGATGATTCCATCCATCAAAGCCTCCCATATGCGTATTGAATATGATGGCGAAGTGTTTGATGGCGATGCCATGATGTTCCTATGTGGTTTAACTAACTCTGTAGGAGGCTTTGAAAAGCTTGCACCCGACGCAAGTATTAACGATGGATACTTTACATTATTAGTGTTAAAAAAAGTTAGCCTACCGGAGTTTATTCAGCTGGCTGCCATGGCATTAAGAGGCGAGCATTTAAATGATGACCGTGTTATCTACAAAAAAGCGAGCGTTGTCAAAGTCACTACTGAAAACGAAGTACATCTTAACCTAGATGGCGAATATGGCGGAGATGCTCCAGCTACCTTTGAAAATTTAAAACGTCACATCGATATTTTTGTCCCTCTTGCAGATATTCGAGAAGAGGACCGTATATAATACATGAAAAGCTCATCTTCGTTTTAGCGAGGAGGAGCTTTTTTGTATAAAAGAATCTAAGAACTGTTCAGTACTCAAAGATGGGAAAACTCCACCTAAAATTTCGTATCAAACGATTAAAAAGATAATAGACTAAATCAAATAGCCCGCAGCGAAAAATTCAATATGTATCAAGACCAACTCTTAGAATTAGGGATTGTGAATGAATTAAGAAAAATGTTTGGCAAATGTGCGTATATTACTTGAACAAAATTTGAAACCTTATTAATAGGCTGAAATTTCGGTCCATTATAAAGGTTTTTTTCGTTGTAATAGTGGAAAATGGGGTATGGATAAGGGAAAGGAAGTGTTGCTTTTGTATAAGTCACAGGAGAAGAAGCTTATTTGGCTAAGCTTTGGTGTTGCAATTATTATGCTACTTTCCATTCTTGGAAGAATATTTGGAAGCTAGGGGGCAATGAGATGATAAACGAATCAGCAGTCTATTGGAGTCGTGCATTAACGGAGTTAACTTTATCGTTCCATATCATTTATGCAACGATAGGTGTCGGTGTCCCGTTAATGATCATGATTGCTCAATGGACTGGGTATAAAAAGAATGATGAGCATTATATTTTAATGGCAAGACGTTGGGCACGTGGCTTCGTCATTACGGTTGCAGTGGGTGTTGTGACTGGCACCGCAATTGGCTTACAACTATCATTATTATGGCCCAACTTTATGCAACTAGCTGGCCAAACCATTGCATTACCACTTTTTTTGGAAACGTTTGCATTTTTCTTTGAAGCTATATTTTTGGGCATTTATTTATATACTTGGGACCGCTTCGATAGTCAGAAAAAGCATATGCTATTGTTAATTCCGGTTGCAGTAGGTGCATCGATGTCGGCTGTATTTATTACAATCGTGAATGCCTTTATGAATGCCCCAAGAGGCTTCGATATTGTCGACGGGAACCTTGTTAATATTCAACCCTTCTTAGCGATGTTTAACCCTGCTATGCCGACAAAGGTGGCGCATGTACTGGTAACAGCGTATATGACATCTGCATTTGTTCTAGCAGCTATAGCAGGATACCGAATGCTTAAAGGATCGAAACATGTATACCATAAAAAATCATTATTGTTACTGATGAAAATTGGCTTAATTTTCTCCATTGCTGCAGCTGTGATTGGAGATTTCTCAGGAAAATACTTAGCGGAATATCAACCAGAAAAATTAGCCGCAGCGGAATGGCATTTTGAAACGGAAGGAAAGGCTTCTCTTGTCTTATTTGGCGTGCTAGATGGAGAAGAAGTGAAATATGCCATCAAAATTCCGTATGCTTTAAGCATACTTGCACATTTTAATCCTAATGCAGAGGTAATTGGATTAGATCAATTCGAGGAAGAGGATCTACCACCACTCTATATTCATTATCTCTTTGATATCATGGTTTCCATAGGTATGTTTATGGTGCTAGTTTCATTACTGTATGTTGTAGGAAAAGCACGGGGCTGGCAGTTTATTCATTCACGCTGGTATCGATGGATCATTGTGGCGGGTGGCCCACTTTCTATCATTGCCATTGAAGCAGGATGGTGGCTTGCAGAGGTTGGACGTCAACCATGGATTCTTTATGGTTTGATGCGAACACCCGAAGGGGCCACAACGAGTGATCATGTGGATTTAATGCTGTTGTTGTTTGCAGGTGTATATGCAGTATTAGCGGTAGGAAGTATTGTCGTCTTGGTGCGAATGTTTAAAAAGAATCCAATTGAGCGTGAGATTGAAGATCGCCACTCTGAAAAAGGCGGTGACATCCTATGACATTAGAGATTCTAGGTATTTCAGTATTGTGGATCTTCCTATTTGGCTATGTCATTGTCGCATCGATTGATTTCGGTGCTGGTTTCTTTAACGCCTATAGCCTACTGATAGGGAAGAATCATATTTTAACGAATATTATTAAACGATATTTATCACCTGTTTGGGAAGTAACCAATGTCTTTTTGGTATTCTTCTTTGTAGGAATTGTAGGATTTTTCCCGCAAACAGCTTTTTACTACGGAACAATTTTACTTGTACCTGTCAGTATTTCACTTGTACTATTGGCTATTCGTGGCTCCTACTATGCCTTTGAATCCTATGGTACGAGAGGACACATTGGTTATACGCTGACATATGGTGTAGCAGGTTTATTAATTCCTGCATCTTTGTCTGTTGTCTTTGCTATTGCTGGTGGAGGGTATGTGGATCTCGTTAATGGGCAGCCCGTATTAAACTACTGGACTTTATATACGAGTCCATTTGCTTGGAGCATTGTGGTACTGAGTATTGCCGCTGTACTTTACATTTCTGCAGTATTTTTAACTTGGTATGCACATAAAGCGAATGACAAGGAAGCTACGAAGCTAATGCGAAAATATGCACTTGTTTGGGCAGCTCCTTTGATGATCAGTGCACTAGGCATCATGTATGAGATGAAATTCATTAACCCTGAAAGTTATGGTCACATGGTGAATTTATGGTGGATGTTTGCAATATCAGCCATATTATTTGTGATTACAGTGTTCCTCATTGCAATGCGTAAAAAATATGGGCTTGCAGTTGTGCTTCTTATTGCTCAATTTGCAGTAGCATTCTTCGCTTATGGTATTGCGCAATATCCATATTTACTGTATCCATATTTAACAATTTATGATGGCTTCACAAGTACACAAATGGCAATTGCTTTAATCATTGCTTTTATTTTAGGACTGTGTCTCCTACTTCCATCACTTTATTTATTGATGAAATTATTCTTGTTCAATAAAAACTATGTGACCGGAAAAGAAGACAATCACGCATAGGAGGAAATTAGTATATGCAAAGTTTTTTAATTTTTTATGCGCCTTTTATTGTCGTCATTCTTGGAATCTTGTGTGCATTTTGGTGGGCACCAAGGGATTATCATATAACAAAAGAGCAAGGAAAGAGTCGCGAATAGCGGCTCTTTTTTCAAGTTAGTTAGAAGAACCGTATAACGGGCAAGTCTTGTTCTTTTTTCATTCGACAACACATGCTACAATAAGGAGATTGAAATGGAGGATGTACGAATGTCAGCACCCGTGAAAAAGAATGAACGACTTTCAGTTTATATAGAAGACTTAACACATGATGGCAATGGTGTCGCTAAGGTGGATGGCTATCCATTATTTATACAAGGCGCACTTCCGAACGAAACAGCCGAAATCCATGTGATGAAAACTTTAAAAAATTATGGCTTTGCAAAAGTTGTAGATATTATTAAGCCATCACCCGATCGAGTAGAAGCTCCATGTGATTACTTTAAGCAATGCGGTGGTTGTCAATTACAGCATCTATCTTATGAGGGACAGCTCAAATGGAAAGAAAATATGGTGCGCAATGTGATGCAACGCATTGGCAAAATAGATGCACCTGTTCTGCCTGTAAAAGGAATGAAAGAGCCATGGCATTATCGTAATAAAGCGCAAATTCCTTTCTCTGAAAATGAAGCAGGACAAGCTATTGCTGGTTTCTATAAAACGAAGACGCATAGCATTGTGGATATGGAGCGTTGCTTGATTCAAACAGGAGAAGCAGATGCAATTTTAGCAGGCTTGAAAAAAGAATTAGCTGCGATAGGCATGCGCCCATACAATGAACTTTCCCACGATGGAATGTTGCGCCATGTTGTCATTCGTAAAGCACGGGCAACAGGTGAAGTCATGGTTGTCCTCGTGACGAAAAAGAAAAAATTCCCACAAAAAGAGGCAGCCATTGCAGTGATTCAAAAACTTGTTCCGAACGTCACTTCGATTATGCAAAATGTTAATCATGAGAAAACTAATGTGATTTTTGGTGATGACACACTGAACCTTTGGGGCAAGGACGTCATTATTGACACAATTGGCGACGTACGCTTTGAAATTTCTGCTCGTTCCTTCTATCAAGTCAACCCAGAGCAAACAGAGGTCCTCTATAAACAAGCACTTGATTATGCAGACCTGCAGGGGGATGAAAGAGTCATTGATGCATATTGTGGAATTGGTACGATTTCTTTATTCCTTGCGCAAAAAGCAAAGGCAGTCATGGGCGTTGAAATTGTCCCACAAGCGATTGAAGATGCTAAACGTAACGCAGTACTCAATGGGATTACCAATACTTATTTTGAGGCTGGCCCAGCAGAGGAAGTTATTCCGAGATGGTATAAGGAAGGGAAGGAAGCTGACGTACTCGTCGTCGATCCACCGCGTAAAGGCTGTGATGAAGCACTTTTAACTACTATTTTAGAGCAGCGTCCAAAACGAGTAGTCTATGTCTCCTGTAACCCAGCCACACTAGCACGCGACCTTCGCATCTTAGAGGACGGAGGCTATCGAACACAAGAAATTCAACCAGTAGATATGTTCCCGCACTCCACACATTGTGAAGCGGTTGCACTGCTAGAGCTAAAATAATAATCAAAACCCTTGAAAATAACGTATTGACGGTAATTTCAAGGGTTGTTTTTATGTTGAGAATTGAAATTTAAGCGAAATTTCCAGTGAAGGATATTTTGATTTACTTAATGGTGAAAGTTGTTTCTGGTATGGCAAAGAATATCAAATTCAGCTGGAAGTGCAATATTCAATGGACAAAATTTTATAAATCACTTCTTTAATAAATAAATATAAATCCGATAATTTACTCTTGTTTATCGAATTTAATGTATACTTTAGATATCCTATAAACAAGTAGGAAAGTCTTTTTCTAGGAGATTTATGATGGGATTTGATTGTTTAATTGTTGATGATGAGATTGCTTTAGCTGAAACAACTTGTGAATATTTTAATATGTTCGAAGTTAAAACTACATTTGTGGTTAGTGCAGAGGAGTGCAAGCGTTTTTTGGAAGAGCATGAACCATTATTGATTCTTCTAGATATCAACCTCGGTAATGAATCGGGGTTCGATTTATGTAAAGAGTTGCGTAAAACAACGCAGGTTCCGATTTTATTTATAAGTGCTCGCTCTAGTGATGACGACGTTCTAATTGGGCTTAACATAGGTGGCGACGATTATATTCAAAAGCCATATACACTCAGTATTTTGCTAGCAAAAGTAAAAGCAGTACTCAAAAGATATGGTAGTGGTTCTAACAACCTGCAAGAAGTTTTAGAGTTTGGACAGATCCAAATTGATACGAAACTTCATCGTGTTGGAGTAAAAGGGGTGGATATTCAACTAAAATCGATGGAATATAAACTTCTGTATTATTTGGCAAATAATAAAAATCGTATTATTACTAAAGATGAATTGTTTCAAAATGTTTGGGGAGATTCCTTTGTCGGGGATGGGACCCTAAATGTACATATTCGACATTTACGCGAGAAAATTGAAGAGAATCCAAAAGACCCGCAATTTATAAAAACGGTATGGGGAACAGGATATGTGTTAGAGGATACCAAGCAATGAGAATAAAATTTCTAATTGTCCTGTTTTTAGTTATTTTTGTTACAGGAATTACTTTCCCAATAATTATGATTAACAATAAAAATATTTCAGAAGTGAATCTTGTAGCCATTAATGAAGTAGTTAAAACCGTCGAAAAAAATTGGGGACAAGTTAATAAAGAAACACTTAACAACACTGGTTTTAACCAACCACTTATTGTTATAGATAACTTAGAAAATGTAATTTATCAAACAACTGGTACTCAGTTTACCAACATATACGATGCCATCAAAAATAGAGATTCGATTATAGATGTGAAGCAAAACGATGAGATTGTAGGGAAAATTATTATTTATAATAACGAACAAAAAATAGTGCAAAAAATGAAAAAGGAACTGATTATATCTTTTAGTTTAATAGTTGTTCTATTATTGATTGTTAGTATTATTTATTTTTTCTATATTTATAGAACGTTATTGCACCCGTTTCAGCAGCTTCAACATTTCGCGGCGAATGTCGCTAGAGGTAATCTAGATATTCCTTTAAATATGCATAAGTACAATTACTTTGGCGCATTTACGGAAAGTTTTGATTTATTACGTGAGGAACTCTATGCTGCTCGTCAAAGAGAGTATGAATCCAACCGTAGCAAGAAAGAGCTTGTAGCCACAATAAGTCATGATATTAAGACACCTATTGCTTCGATAAAAGCGGTAAGCGAGTTAATGCTGATGCAAATAAAAGACGAAAAAATCATTAAGCACGTAAATACTATCAATTCGAAAGCAGAGCAAATTAACTTACTCGTTACGGATATGTTTCACGCTACTTTAGAAGAACTACAACAGTTAAAATTAACAGTAACTGAGGAACCTAGTGAAGTACTTATCGAAATGGTTGAAAATGTAAATTACGATCATCAAATCGTTTATGATCCAATTCCACCTTGTATAATTTCAACCGATCCCATACGAATGCAGCAGGTAATTGATAATATTATAAGTAATTCATATAAGTATGCAGGAACTAAAATCTCGATTAAGTCTCAAATTATTCAGGATTATCTTGAACTACATATTCAAGATTTTGGACCAGGAATTAGCGAAGAAGAATTGCCGCTACTTTTCAATAAATATTATCGAGGCAAAAATGTCGAGGGTAAGAATGGTTCAGGGCTTGGTCTCTATATATCAAAGTACTTTATGGAAAATATGCAAGGCCAAATTAACTGTTACAATAGAGATGATGGTTTTACTGTAGTCTTGAAAATAAAGCTCGCTTCTTAATTAAGGAATAATTAAGAATTACACAAAGATTAAATAAGAATTCTTTTTGTATGATAAGACTGTAATCTTCATTACAGTCTTTTTTGTTTGAGTGGAAAATACAAACATGAGCTTACTAAAGGGAGTGGAAAAACATGAGAAATACAATTATTAAAACGGAGAAGCTATGTAAAACCTTTTCAAACGGTGGAATTCAACAGCATGTTTTGAAAAATTTAGATATCAGTTTATTTGAAGGGGATTTTACAATCATAATGGGTAGCTCAGGATCCGGGAAATCGACTTTACTTTACGCATTGAGTGGTATGGATAAAGTAACATTAGGTGAAATTGATTTTTCTGGAAAAAGTTTATCTCAATTAAACAACGATCAACTAGCGATATTTAGAAGAAATAATTGTGGTTTTGTATTTCAACAAATATATTTACTAGACAATATGAGCGTATTCGATAATGTACTTGCAAGTGGTCTTTTAGTCAATAAGAATAAGCGTGAACTCGTACATAAAGCAAAAGAATTATTAATACAGGTAGGAATTAATGAAAATGCATGGTCTAAATTTCCGACACAACTTTCCGGGGTGAGGCGCAACGAGTTGGAATCGTTCGTGCATTGATTAACAGCCCGAGAATAATTTTTGCAGATGAACCAACCGGTGCATTAAACTCTGCATCTAGTGATAGTGTGTTAGATGTGTTAACAGATGTAAATCGAAATGGACAAAGCCTTGTCATGGTCACTCATGATATGAAAACCGCATTACGCGGAAATCGAATTTTATATTTACGAGATGGTGTTATTTGTGGTGATTTACAGTTAGGTGGATACAGTGAACAAAACAATTTCGAACGGCAGGACAAGATCCAACATTTCCTAGCAGAAATGGGGTGGTAAGTTGAAAATCATGAACCTTGCTATGGCGAATATTAGAAAAAGTAAATATGCAACGCTTTCTTTATTTATATTTATTTTAATTGCTGCACTACTTCTTAACATGGGTCTAATGGTCAATACTCATCTAAATGCATTTTTTGATCAGAAAAATGAACAATTAAAAGATCCTCATGTAACCTTTGTAATGGATGAAGGAAGTTATCATTCGACTTACAATGAATATTTGGGGAATTATTCCGGAATAAAAGAAGCTGAAACAGAAGAGATTATCGATCTACACGCTGCTAAAGTTATTTTCGGTAATGGTGAATTAACGGATAGTTTTGTTATTTTTAATGCGGATACCAAACGTACTATTGGACCGTTGAATTTAATTGAAAAGCTGACTACAACGAGTATCAATGATATTTATGTACCTTACATTTTTAAAACAAATGGGGGATATAAATTAGGTGATGACTTTACCATCACCTATCAAGATAGAGATCATAACTATCGAATTGCTGGCTTTTTAGAAACAACGATGATGGGTACAAATAACAACGGCGTTATGAAATTTATGTTAGGAGAGACCGCTTATCAATCACTAGAAGACGAACTAGGCAATCAATCAAAAGGGTTGATTATATCTGTAGTGATGGAAGACCAAAAACAATCTTCGAAGTTAATAAATGATTTTTTTCAAAATGTAAAGAAACCTCAAGTAGAGGAATCAACTTCTTACATCTGGGGTTTAGATTTTGAACTGCTTAAAAATGTTGATTCATTAACTATTAATATTATTGCTACTATATTAATAGCTTTTTCGGCAATTATTGTGATTGTCTCATTAGTTGTCATTAAGTTCCGTGTTTCAAATAATATTGAAGATGAAATGGAAAATATAGGGGTGCTGAAATCAATTGGCTATACAAGTAGGCAAATTCTTTCATCAATTATGCTTCAGTATTTCTTAATTACTGTTAGTGCTAGCTTAGTAGGAATTGCATTGTCATATGCTCTTATGCCGTTAATTGGAAGTATTATTTCAACTTTATCTGGATTAATATGGGTTAATAGCTTTGATATGATTATTAATTTGATCACTATTTTCTTTGTGACGTTATGTGTCGTAATCGTAACATTACTATCAGCCTTTCGAGTACGAAAAATTTTACCTGTTGCAGCTCTTCGTGGAGGTATTCAGACACATAGTTTTAGGAAAAATTACATTCCTTTAGAAAAAGCGAAAGGGAGTCTCCATTTTTTACTTGCTATTAAGTCAATGATGGCAAGTGTGAAACAAAATATCATGATACTTTTAATTATTATAGCGTTAACTTTTGCTACGGTCTTTTCAGTAGTACTGTATTACAACATTGCCTTAGACAAGAACGCATTTATTAACTTATTCGAATCAGAACCGTCAAATGTATATATATCAGTTAAGCCAGATGTAGACACAAGGGAACTCTTAAGTGACATTGAAGAAATGGACCATGTAAGAAAAGTAAATATATTCGACACAATTAATTTGGAAATTGATGGTGATGATGTATTTACAAATGTTACAGATCAATATAATCAGTTAGATAATAATATTGTTTATGAAGGGCGTCAGCCAAAGTATGAAAATGAAATATCCATCTCCTGGGTAGTATCTAGTCAAATCAATAAAGGAATTGGTGATACTGTTGACGTAGGATATGGGGATGAAACAAATAGTTATTTAATAACGGGTCTTAGTCAAATAATTGGTAATTATGGACGGACAGCATCATTAACAATGGAAGGCATGCAGCAATTACAACAAGATTATAAAGGTACTACACTTTATGTATATTTAGATGGAATATCGAACAATGACTTTATTAATAATATCCAAAAACAGTACGGTGATTATATAATTGAAACATTAGATATCGATAAAAAAATAGAAAGCCGAACAAGTATGTATACAGATGCAGTATTTGCTATTATGGTGATGGTCTTAACAATTACTGTTTTAGTTGTTGTAACAATCTTATATCTTGTCATTAAAACGATGATTACAAAGCGTAAGAAAGAATTTGGCGTAATGAAGGCAATAGGCTATTCAACGATTCAACTGATGCATCAAATAACAATCAGTATGCTACCTATAATCATTACAGGTGTTGGTATTGGTGGTTTGTTAGGAATTTTTTTCACTAATCCTATGTTTTCCGTATTACTTTCAAGTGCAGGTGTGAAACGTTTGGAATTTATCATTCATTTACCGATTATTGTAATGGTTTGTGTAGGAATCCTTATTTTATCTTACATTGTTTCAATGTTTGTATCTTTAAAAATTAAGAAAATATCTGCTTACGGTTTAATTACAGAATAATGGGAATCAGAAAATCATGCTTAGTTTTAGTTGGAAAATAGGACAGATTTTATTCTATTTTCTTGTACACCCACTAACATCTCGTGTGTTGCCACATACACTCACCACATGTTGAGTGCTGTGCGTGGCTTGTGAGGAAGTAGGATATTACGAACCGCATTTACTATCTTGATAAAGCACGAGCATATTCATTGCTCGTGCTTTTGTGTATTTTAGAAGTAAAACTACGAAATTACTACGAGGTTGATAATCATTATCATTTATATTACCATACAAATATGATGTGGATTGAAGGAGTGAAGGTGAATGTCGAATGATATGGATTCAACTAATAACTTTACAAAGGAAATGATCGATAAGGCTGTCCGGCTATGGACGCGTTCATCCATTTCACTAATAGATGTTCGTTACAAGTTGATTCATCCGGACAAACCAATCCAAAGTTACCGGATGCCGACTAGTATGCTGGTGTATACCTGTGGTGGAACGGCTAATGTAAAATTGGATCAAACACTATATCAATCGGAACGTTTTGGTATTTTTCATGGAGGAAAAGGAACGGAAATATCAATTCATCCTGTAAGCAGCAGTCTCGAGACTTACATGGTGCTATATAGAGCAGAAACTCCGCCATTTTACAAAAGAGAAATTCACCGCTTGTTAGAACATATTAATCCATTTATACAAACGTATGGATTCTCACCAGGGAATCCCATTTTTTTTATGGAGAAGTTTTTGAATATGAAAAACCATTGGAATCGAGAATCAGTGTTAAATCAATTTTATTCAAAGATTATACTGTATCAGATTGTCTATGAGATTTACAATGAGTTGGAAAAGGGAGATATTCTTTATTGCCAACCTGATTATGTGGTGATGGCCAAGCAATATCTGGAACAACACTACAGCGAGCCAGTTTCCATTCAACAACTTATTGAAATGTTACCCATTAGTAGGAGCCAGTTAATTAGGCTTTTTAAAAAACGCGAGCATAAAAGCCCTCAGGAGTTCTTGAATGAGCAAAGGCTGGATTCGGCTAAGTGGTATTTGCAATATACAAATGTAACTATTCAAGAAATTGCTGTTGGTTGCGGTTTTGTGGATGGATTAAATTTAATCCGAATGTTTAAAAAGTATAACCATATGACACCAAGTGAGTACCGGATAAAAATGATAACTGATAAGGACATTAATGATATTGATAATGATTATCAACCTCAATACAATGAGAGAGAACTAGATAAATTAGTCAAATCTAAGGGAAATGAGGAATTGTTGATGTTAGGGAAGACAAGAAACAAGGAAATAATTTTGGCGGCAGCCTTGAGCTTGATGCTGTTGTTATCGGCATGTACATCAAATGCGCCTGTGAATAAGGGAGCGACAGGGAGCCAGTCAGAGACGCAAACACAGACTACATCAAATGCTGAAGCTAAGGGGATGCCACAAACGAGAATTGTGAACACACTAAAAGGAGATGTGGAAGTGCCCGTTAACCCGCAGAGGGTCGTTGTCCTGTATTTAATGGGTGACCTGCTTGCTCTAGGAATAAAGCCTGTTGGTATTTCCACTCTAGTTGGGGAAGGCGATGCGGCAATCGCTAGCGAATTGGATGGTATCACCACTTTAGGAGATGGGCAACCGAGCCCAGAAGCGGTGCTTGCCCTTAATCCAGATCTTATTATTGTTACAACAGATGAAATTTACGACAACCTTCATAAAATTGCCCCTACTCTTTATATACCATATGACTTACCAGTGGAAGAACGTATGGACATTCTGGGGAAAGCATTTGGTAAAGAAGATCAAGCTAAAGAACTTTTGGACAATTTTTATAATAAGGTGGAACTAAGCAAGCAAAAGCTGCAGCAAGCTGGTATTTTGGACAAAACAGTCACAGTTATGGAAAGCAACAAAGGTTCTATGGCCGTAATGGTGGGGATGGGTTACGGACGGGGATCACAGATTATTTATCAATATTTGGGGATGAAAGCACCTGAGATCGTGCAACAAAAAATAGAAACCTCCAAGAATGATGCGACCAGCATGGATGTCTCCTACGAAGTGTTGACTCAGTATGCTGGTGACTATGTATTCCGCTCTGCCTTTGAAGGAATGGAAGATTTATCAGACAACCAGATTTGGAATAACATTCCGGCAGTGAAGGATGGCCGATTAATCGATATGAGCTTTGGCTTGTTCTTCTACAATGATATCTTCTCGCTAGATAAGCAGCTTGACTTTGTCGTGGATAGCTTGCTAAGCTCTGTGGAATCAGAGGAACTCCAATGAGTGAAATATAATGTTCGTATTCATAATCAGAAAAATTTCTGCCTACAGTTTAATCATGAATAGAATGTTTGCTAGGCTCTAACATTAACTAAGAAAAGTACTGAACTTATGCTGAGCAAAGCTTAATCTAGTGATTCGAAAATATTAAGATTGTGGGTCGCGTGGTTGGAGTTGGTATAATAGAAAAGACATTGATATGACCGGCACTGACCCCAATAGTATAGACAAATACAAAAGCATCTTCGATTGAATTCAGGTTTAGATACCTAAACTTCAATTAGGAGGTGTTTTTTCTTTGCGTACAAGAGTGAGCTATCCATATGAAAAAAAGTGAAAGACATTGAAATGCGGGTAGCGGTATACCAATGAAACAGGTTTTATATAATGGCATTGGCCACGACAAGGGGCAGTTCCAAAAATCTATATCAGCTGCTTTTTTGTATTAAAAATACCATTTTGAACTGATTTTCGTTAAAATAAATAGTGTCCATTTTCATAATAGTTTTTCACAAATGATATATGTACTGGATAATGGGTTAATAAGCATGATATAAGTGTAACATTTGACTTTATAGTTTTTGAACTGAGAGTATAGAGTTTTATCCATAGTGAGAGGATTTGGAATGAACATGATAGATAATTTTTGGCGTGATTTGCCACGTCCATTTTTTGTACTGGCACCGATGGAAGATGTCACAGATGTTGTTTTCCGTCAAGTAGTTAGTGAAGCTGGAAGACCGGACGTATTTTTCACAGAGTTTACAAATTCGGATAGCTATTGTCATCCAGAGGGACAGAAAAGTGTGCGTGGCCGTTTGATTTTTACGAAAGATGAGCAGCCGATGGTGGCACATATTTGGGGGGATAATCCTGAGTATTTCCGTCAAATGAGTATTGGCATGGCAGAGCTAGGTTTTAAAGGTATCGATATTAATATGGGCTGTCCTGTGCCAAATGTGGCATCGAGGGGAAAAGGGAGTGGCCTTATTCTACGTCCTGATGTGGCGGCAGAATTGATTCAAGCAGCAAAAGCGGGTGGACTGCCTGTCAGTGTGAAAACACGACTTGGCTATAAGGATGTAGAGGAATGGGAGGAATGGTTAACGCATATTTTCAAACAAGATATTGCGAACTTGTCGATTCATTTACGGACAAGAAAGGAAATGAGCCAAGTTGATGCACATTGGGAGCTTATTCCGGAAATCAAAAAATTACGCGATCGTATCGCAACCAATACGCTACTTACAATCAATGGAGACATCCCTGACCGACAAACCGGGCTAGAGCTTGCCCAAAAATATGGTATTGATGGCGTAATGATTGGACGAGGTATTTTTAAAAATCCTTTTGCTTTTGAAAAAGAACCAAAGGAGCATAGCAGTAAAGAGTATCTTGACCTTTTAAAACTGCAGCTCGATCTTCAAGATCAATATGCGGAAGTACTCCCACGCTCTATCACAGGACTTCATCGCTTTTTTAAAATATATGTCAAAGGATTCCGAGGTGCTGGTGAATTAAGAAGCCAATTGATGAACACAAAATCAACAGATGAAGTACGTGCATTGCTTAATCGCTTTGAAGCAAATCATGTTGAGTAACCAGTGAGCTGATAAAGAAGAATCCTAATTCATAAAAGTGGGAGTAAAGGGTTGTAGTAAGCAGTATCCTGTCACTAAACAGAAACTTGCCTTTTTGGAATGTGCATATTACAATAAAAAGTAAGTTAATAGCAGGTTTGAGTAACTGAGAGACCATTGAAAACATATGTGCCTAGCGTACATATGCTTTTGATGGTCTTTTTTTATCGTTAAAATGATGAGGGAGGAAATAAATTATGAGTACAGCTTCTGCGTTACAACGACAACAAACAATAGGGGAACTTCAAGATAGGGAGTACGATTTATTAGTAATTGGTGGCGGTATTACAGGGTGTGGTATTGCACTGGATGCTATTGCTCGAGGCCTTTCTGTAGCATTAGTGGAAATGCAGGATTTTGCAGCAGGGACATCTAGCCGTTCTACAAAATTGGTACATGGCGGTTTACGCTATTTAAAGCAATTTGAAATAAAAGAGGTAGCAGAGTTAGGGAAGGAACGTGCCATTGTTTATGAAAATGGTCCACATGTGACGACACCTGTTTGGATGTTATTACCTTTTCATAAGGGAGGGACATTTGGAAAATACTCTACAAATCTCGGCTTGCGTGTCTATGATTTTTTAGCAGGAGTTAAACGTGCAGAGCGACGTTATATGTTAAATGCAGGTCAAACCATTGAAAAGGAGCCATTAGTGAAAACTAAGGGATTACTTGGCGGTGGTATGTATGTAGAATATCGTACTGATGATGCCCGTTTAACAATTGAAGTAGCGAAGGCAGCCATTGAAAGAGGGGCAACATTACTTAATTATATAAAAGCCGAAAATTTCCTATATAATGAACAGCAAAAAATAAATGGCATTGTTGCAACGGATTTATTAACAAATCATACAATCGAAATTCGTGCAAAGGCTGTGGTTAATGCTGCTGGTCCATGGGTGGACGATGTGCGCACAATTGAAGGAGAGCAAGCAGGGAAGTATTTAATTTTATCGAAAGGTGTGCATATTGTTTTTGATGAATCAAAATTCCCATTAAAGCAAGCTGTTTATTTTGATACATCTGATGGTCGCATGGTATTTGCCATCCCTCGACAAGGAAAAACATATGTGGGTACAACAGATACATTTTATGAAGGCGATGCTCGCAATATGGATATTTATCAAGAGGATCGCGATTATATAATGAACGCGATTCGTTATATGTTCCCAAATGTGAAGGTGACCGATGCGGATATTGAATCAAGCTGGGCGGGTGTTCGTCCATTGATTCATGAGGACGGAAAAAATCCATCTGAAATTTCTCGTAAGGATGAAGTGTGGATTTCGCCATCGGGACTTGTAACAATTGCAGGTGGGAAATTAACCGGTTATCGTAAAATGGCTGAAACGGTATTAAATACGCTTGCACATGAATTAGAGCAACAGTTTGGCATTAAATCTTCTCCATGTACAACAAAAAATATTCCGATTTCTGGTGGCCATATTGGCGGCTCAAGTAAATTTTATGCCTTCTTATATGACCATATAAGATTAGGCAAGAAAATAGGTTTATCTGAGGAAGAGGCCAAATTTTTAACACAGCATTATGGTAGCAACGTAGAAATTGTTTTTAATTATGTAAAGGAAGGACATCCAATCTTACCATCATGGCTATATGCGCAATTAATGTATGGTATTCATCATGAAATGGTCGTTCATCCAAATGATTTTATGGTTCGCCGGACAGGATATATGTTCTTTCAAATGGCAATTGTTCAACAATATGAAGAGGCAATTCTAGATGAAATGGCTAAGCAACTCAACTGGACAGCACAGCAACGGACACAATATGAAGAAGATGTAAAGAAAGAAATAAAACGAGCGACAACTGCGCTATAATGATGTAGTTACTCTCAACATAATATAAGGGTGAGCGTTCACACTGTATTATAAGGGAAGGAGAGAATGGAATGCATTTTGATAATCAACAGGTGATTCCTGCTGCGCGTACCGTCAAGCAATTTGACGAGATAATAGCAAGTCCATTCGATTATATTGTGCTATTGGAGGTGCACATTAGCTTATTGATGTCTTTAAAGCGTGAGGCACATCGACATGGAAAAAAATTAATCATTCATGCGGATTTAATTCATGGTTTAAAAACAGATAATTTTGCAGCGGACTTTTTATGTAATGATATTCGTCCAGCTGGCATTATTTCAACGCGTTCCAATATGCTAATGAAAGCCAAAGCTCGTGGAATTATGGCTATTCAACGTGTGTTTTTGATTGATACGATTGCTCTTGAAAAAAGTTATTCAATGATTGAAACAGCGCAGCCTGATTATATTGAGCTATTACCGGGCATTATTCCGTCGATGATTCAGGAAATCCATGAGCGCACACAAATCCCTGTTATTACAGGTGGCTTAGTGCGTACAGTAGACAATATTGAAGAAGCAATAGCTGGTGGTGCTATCGCTGTTACAACATCTAATAGGCAATTATGGGAAAATTTCAAAAAATAGTTGACTCTGTATGTTTTTTTCTCTAAAATGGACATAAGTTCATACGCACGTGGTTAGGAAAAGGAACCCACATTTGTTCATCTACATGTATTAATGTAGTTTGATTGGATGTGGGTTCCTTTTTGTTTTCTATGGGCTATTATCACAAAGGGGGATTAAACTATGTCTACGTTTACAGCTGAGCTGGTCGGCACAATGATTCTTATTTTATTTGGTGGCGGCGTAGTAGCAGGTGCCGTGCTTAACAAATCAAAAGGCTTTGGTGGTGGATGGATTGTTATTACCTTTGCATGGGGGCTTGGGGTTGCAATGGCAGCTTATGCAGTAGGTGGAATCAGTGGTGCCCACCTAAATCCGGCACTAACAATTGCTCTTGCCACGATTGGAAATTTTCCTTGGGCAGATGTGCCAGCATATATTGCCGCACAAATGATTGGTGCATTTTTAGGGGCTACACTTGTTTACTTTATGTATTTACCACATTGGCAGGCAACAGCAGATGCCGATGTAAAATTAGCGCCATTTTCCACAATGCCAGCTATTAAGCATCCTTTATCAAATCTATTATCAGAAATGATAGGAACATTTATTTTAGTTTTAGGTATTTTAGCGTTAGGTACAAATACGATTACAGATGGTTTAAATCCATTTTTAGTTGGTATGTTAATTATTGTAATTGGGATGGCTTTAGGAGGCCCAACAGGTTATGCAATAAATCCAGCTCGTGATTTAGGTCCCCGTATTGCGCATTTTATTTTACCGATTGCAGGCAAAGGTGATTCTGGTTGGAGCTATGCATGGATACCAGTTGTAGGTCCAATTATTGGAGGTACATTTGGTGCATTGTTTTTCCAACAAATATTTGAAGGGAAAAATAGTATAGCATTTTGGATTGTTGCAGTAATTGTGATTGCTATTTTCATAGGAGCTCAATTAACGGTTAAGAATGTTCAAGTAGAAGACTAATTTATTTGGAGGGATTTCTATGTCAGAAAAAAAATATATTTTAGCGTTAGACCAAGGAACAACAAGCTCAAGAGCTATTCTTTTTAATGAAACGGGTAAAATCGTACACACAGCACAACAAGAATTCCAACAACATTTTCCACAAGCAGGCTGGGTAGAGCATCATGCAGAGGAAATTTGGTCATCAATTCTATCTTGTATTGCAACAGTGTTATCAGAAAAAGGTGTGAGTTCAAGTCAAATTGCAGGGATTGGGATTACCAATCAACGTGAAACAACAGTAGTATGGGATAAACATACTGGCAAGCCTGTTTATAACGCAATTGTTTGGCAATCACGTCAAACGAATGAAATTTGTGAGCAATTAAAGGAAAGCGGTTACAATGATTTATTCCGTGATAAAACAGGTTTATTAATAGATGCTTACTTCTCAGGTACAAAAGTGAAGTGGATCCTAGATCATGTTGAGGGAGCTCGTGAAAAAGCGGAGGCTGGAGAGTTACTATTCGGTACAATTGATACTTGGCTAATTTGGAAGCTATCCGGTGGAAAAGTACATGTAACAGACTATTCAAATGCTTCTCGTACATTGATGTATAATATCCATGATTTAAAGTGGGATGAAGAACTATTAGAAATTTTAACTGTTCCTGCCTCTATGCTACCAGGAGTACGTCCTTCTTCTGAAGTTTATGGCTATACAGAGGAGGCATTATTCTTTGGCTCTGCTGTCCCAATTGCGGGTGCTGCAGGCGACCAACAAGCAGCACTATTTGGTCAGGCATGCTTTGAGGAAGGTATGGTCAAGAACACATATGGCACAGGTTGCTTTATGTTAATGAATACTGGAGAAAAGGCAGTGAAGTCAAATAATGGCTTATTGACTACATTAGCTTGGGGCTTAGATGGCAAAGTAACGTATGCTTTAGAGGGCAGTATTTTTGTAGCAGGTTCTGCGATTCAATGGTTACGTGACGGTTTACGTATGTTCCGTAATGCAAGTGAATCAGAGCAATATGCAACACGTGTAGAGTCAACAGATGGTGTTTATGTTGTCCCAGCATTTGTTGGCTTAGGAACACCGTACTGGGATTCTGATGTGCGCGGAGCTATCTTTGGCTTAACGCGAGGAACTGCGAAGGAGCATTTTGTACGTGCGACGCTAGAATCATTAGCTTATCAAACAAAGGATGTATTAGCTGCGATGGAGGCAGATGCGAATATTCCGTTAGCAAAATTACGTGTAGATGGCGGAGCTGTGGCCAATGATTTCTTAATGCAATTCCAGGCAGATTTATTGGATGTTCCTGTTGATCGCCCAATTATTAATGAAACAACAGCTTTAGGTGCAGCGTATTTAGCTGGCTTAGCAGTTGGCTATTGGCATTCGATAGAGGAAATCAGCAAGTATTGGAATTTAGATCGTCAGTTTACACCAAATATGAGTAATGACCATCGTGACAAAATTTATGCAGGCTGGAAAAAGGCTGTTGCCGCAGCGCAAGTATTTAAGTAAGCAAATCATTTGAGAGGCTGGGACATAACTAGCTTCAATTAATGAGAAATCCGAATTCGAATGCATTCAAATTTGGATTTCTCTATTTTTTATGTTGTCTCCAGATAGCTCTTACCTAATGTCCAATGAGTCCTCAATTTTTCGATTATTTGAGCGAGGTCTTCCAATGCTATTTCCTTTTTATTTTCTTCTGGCATGAATTCTTTTTCAAACAGCTCATCGTATAGCTGGTTTGACTTTTCAATCAGTCTGTTTTGCCATTTGCATTAGCTGTTGGTGCTCTAGCTACAGATGCTGGTGGCTGGGTTCTTGTTTTTATCCACGGCTTTTTATTTATACAAGCCCTACCATTAGTCATACTTCTGATAAGTATTTCTTTATATTTTTATTTGAGAAAGGTGAAGAAAAAGTCCAATTCTTTATAGAGTTGAGCATTTTTGTTTGTTAGGAATAGAGGATTTAGAGAGATGTCAGAGAATTGTATATAAGTACCATTATATGTAATGACGTGCTTATAGGAGTTGTATGAAGATGGTTGTGACAACGAGACCGTTAAAAATTAAGTATAAAAAGTTAGCTAATCCTTTTCAGGAGTTTATGCAGATCAGTCCTAACAATAATGCCCTTACGAAGGAAGTAGTCTTTCTACGTTATATTGGTATACCTGATTCTGTAGATCTTTATAAAGAAGATATTTTAAAAATGGATGAGTATTTCACAAAGCAAAGCGTATTTTATTTACGACTACATAGGCTTGAGGTCATCAATAATAAGAAAGATGCAGATAGACTGTCGGAGCTTTGGGGAGATTGGCAGGCTGCTGCTGATAGTATGCAGTTACTGTATGAGACATCTTTATGCGGTAAATTAGCGAATGACCAACTTGAATGGACAAAAAAGCTTAGCTTTAAAAACATTCTCCATCTTTTTAAAGAACAACAGCCGCATGCTAATGACACTTTACTAAAAAACTTTGCAGTTAAATTTTTATATTGGATGGATTATTATTTACCACAAATTTTTTCTAAGGAAAATCAAGCATCCTCTAAAATTGTTTTTATAGGTGACATTACGCAGCATGAATCATTATTCTTATATTTCTTATCGACACTTGGCTGCGATATATGCTATATGAATCCTAAAGAGGATATCACTAATTTGTATCCTATCATAGCAGCATCATCTAATTTGCAGAGTTGTCCTGATTGCTATGAAAAAGAATTCATAATCCCTAAAATGCTCTCGATGAAAAGCATACCACCACAACAACCGACGATTCTCCCAACCCCTAGTTCTAGCATGGTTACTACAGAAGAGTGTAGTTATGAACAGTTGGCTTCTTTAGCGACGTCTGTTGTCATGATAAAGACATTTGGCGCAGATGGTAAGGTGTTATGTTTTGGCTCTGGAGTTGTTCTCCATCGCGATGGCTATATTTTGACGAACTTGCATGTTGTAGGTGGTGGGGACTATTATTCAGTGCTATATGAAAATGATCCAAACGAATATATTACTCATCAATTTGTGAAATATCATGATATACATGATTTGGCTATTTTGAAAGTGGACAGAACAGGCCAACCTTTACCTGTTAAAATGGATGGTCATTTAGTCAGAGGACAAAAGATTGTAGCGATTGGCAGTCCTCTCGGTTTATTTAATTCAGTCTCTGATGGAATTGTTGCGGGATTTAGAGATATACGAAAAATGTCTATGGTTCAATTTACAGCTGCTATTTCAAACGGAAGTTCCGGTGGTGCTTTATTGGATATGCAAGGGAGGTTGGTCGGTTTAATTACAGCTGGTTTTGATGATGGTCAGAATCTTAATTTGGCTGTACCGGCTCATGTCATCTATCAATTTGCTCAAAACTTTATTGAGTTAGCTAGTTAGTTTCCACTATTCAACCATTGCTTTTTTATGCATAATCTTATAGAATGTAGAACGGTATAAATGAACGAAATAAATTACCTTTAATACGGTCCAGAGAGGCTGAAAAGGGCTACATGATATTCTTAGGCTTATAATATCTTTGCTTTGGCATGCCCTTTTGTCTTCTCGGACTAAAGGGCTTTTATTTTTGTTCAAATACACCTCTTTTAAAGGAAGTCCTGTGAGGCTTCAAAAGAGAATGGACAAGACAGCTATAATCCATTCACTCGAACACTAAAAGAGAAAGATAACAAAACCTGGAGGTTAGAAAGAATGGATTATCGTAAAAAAACCGTGGTCGCTTCAGTGGCTGGGTTAACGCTAGAAGGAATGGACATTATGTTTATTTCTTTTGCGATGACAATGATTATTGCAGAATTTAACATTGATCTGGCAACGGGTGGATTAATTTCATCCATCACAAATATTGGTATGCTCTTAGGTGGGATTATTTTCGGTGTGCTTGCAGATAAGTATGGTCGGGTAAAAGTGTTCACATATACCATCATTTTGTTTGCAATCGGTACAGCCCTGACAGGAGTAGCAACAAGTATTGAACAAGTTTATGTATATAGATTTATCGCTGGACTAGGTGCTGGTGGGGAGTACGGTATCGGAATGGCGCTTGTCGCCGAGGCTTGGCCAAAAAATAAACAAGGAAGAGCATCTTCATATGTGAGTGTAGGTGCACAATATGGGGTAATATTAGCAGCTTTATTAAGTGCCGTTATTTTACCGACATTAGGATGGAGAGCGCTATTCTTTGTTGGCGTATTACCAGTGATCTTTGCCTTTATCGTACGAAAAAATCTTAATGAATCACCAGAATGGCTGGCGTCACAAAATAATCAAAGCAACAAGCAAAAGAAAGGGAAATTGGCACAGTTATTTGCAACACCTCGTGTCACTATGACGACTCTTTCCTTAATATTAATGGCAACAGTTCAAATTGCAGGCTATAATGGCCTGATGATCTGGCTACCATCAATGCTTCAAAAATCGCAAGGTTTATCTGTCTCAAGCTCTGCATTGTGGACAATTAGTACTGCAGTCGGCATGATTATTGGCATGCTCACTTTCGGAAGATTTATGGATCGTTTTGGTGCGAAACGTGCATTTGGTATCTTTTTATTGGCCTCTGCATGTGCCGTATTTCTGTACTCCTTTGCGACAGGAGCTGTAGCTATATTAATGGGCGGTGCAATTGTAGGATTCTTCTCTAATGGGATGTTTGCAGGTTACGGTGCATTAATTAGTAGCTTCTATCCCGTGCAAATCCGTAGTACAGCAACAAATACAATTTTTAACTTTGGTCGAGCAATAGGAGGATTTTCACCAATCTTTGTCGGCTATATTTTACAAAGTTATGATATGACAGTCGTAATGATTTACTTAGCAGCACTATATTGCATTTCCTTTATGGTCATGCTAACGCTAAAAGGCTCAACTGAGGACTTGCAAACAGCTTAATCCTATCCATTACAAAAGAACGAATTCCACTTCTTCAAAAGGAGAGGGATTCGTTCTTTTCTTGTTAGTTTTTAATTATAATAAACCTTTTGAACGTTTCTCAGCGATTTCTACGAGGCGTTTTGTAATTTCTCCTCCAACGGAACCATTAGCACGAGAAGATGCTTCTGGCCCAAGCTGAACGCCAAACTCTTGTGCAATTTCATATTTCATTTGATTCACGGCTTCTTGTACACCAGGTACTAGAAGTTTATTTGAGCTACGATTATTATTAGCCATTATTCTCACCTCCTTGCATTTAGAATGGTTGCCTACAAACTTTTCATACATTTTAAAAGAAGGAAACGCACACGCTAATTGCTAACAGCAACAACTTGTGGAAATCAAGCTAAAATGAGCAAACTGTCTGTTATAATAAAGCCTGGCTCTTTGCTAAAGAAGGTTGATTATAAGGAGGAATTTATCAATGACGAATAATGATATCCTAATTCGTTTACGCTATGCGTTAGATATAAAAAATGTAGATATGGTGGAAATATTTAAGCTAGGTGGCATGGCCTATACGAAGGAAGAAATATTAAACATGCTTCTTAAGGTTAATGATGAGGAAGATGCACCAGAAGAATACATTAACTGTAATAACAAAATGCTAGAAGCTTTTTTAAATGGATTGATTACTTTTAAACGTGGTCCGCAAAAAACAAAGGCAGGACAGTCAGAAGGACCACTACCTGTGTCGGGGAAAGAAAGCCCAAATAATATGCTATTAAAGAAAGTGAAAATTGCCTTAGCTTTAACAACTGAGGACATGCTTGAAATGTTATATGATGGTGGAATTAAAGTTTCAAAAGGTGAATTAGGTGCGATTTTAAGAAATCCAAGTCATCGTAATTATAAAGAATGTGGCGATTCATTTGTTCGAAATTTTTTAAGAGGCTTGACATATAAATATAGAGAATAATGCACTAATATTGCCAAAATCAATCATAAGGTACCATTTTTTTCTTTAAAAATAGTTGACATTTTGTGACGAAATTGTGTACAATCAATTTATCACAAAATGTTCACAAAAAAGATGAAAAATGTTCACAAACAAAGGGGTGCTTGTATGATTTATTTTGACATCTTATTAGTAGCTATTGCATGTGTTACAATGCCTTTTATTGTTGCAGTTATGTTAGATATTTTTTATGCAGAACGAAAAAAAATTCGTTTTTCATTACGACGTACTTCGTTATGGTATATGGCTATGTTTGCACTATCTTTTATACCATCTGTATTACTTATCACACAAAACGTATAAATTATTCAAACACTTAGGGGTAAGTGGAAAAATATGCAGCTACAACACGAATAAATGTTGTAGCTGTTTTTATTTTGTTCATTAAACGCGAACAAATGACATCAAAGTTATAAGTAGTATGAAATATGTACATTTCAAGCTGGTAGCATTGACTACTTTTACCCATTGTGTTAATTTTGGGAGGGAAAAGATAGGCAAATTTACTGAAAAGTAAAGACGCAAAGCTGCAGGTCTAAGGCAATGATTGCTAAGATGGCTGGGTTGCAAAAGAGTGCTAGTTTTATCCATTAAATTCTAGTTTAAGTACTTTTTATGCCTATTTCTTTCGGAATAGGCTATTTTTTGTGAAAAACATTTAAGGAGGAGAAAAGTCATGAAGTTGTGGAAAAACATCTCATTAAAAAACAAGCTTTTACTGACGGTTTCGATTGTTGTTTTACTACTTATAGCGGTCATTACTACTCAAAGTATTAAAGAATTAAATAATCGGATGACAGTTGATTTGGAACAAGAGTTAAAAAGTGTTGGTTTGTTAACAGCCATGAATTTAGACAGTGATGAAGTGAAAGAATTATTGTCTGAAAAAGGAGAAACGAACGCAAAATTTACGAAGGTACAAAAACAACTCGATATGATTCAAGAACAACAAGGTATTATGAGCTGGAGTTATATTTGGGATGTACAGGATGAAGGTGGGGTCAATCCAATTGGCTATACATCTAATTTAAATGAGGTTTATGATGCGGGTGAAATTTTCACTGATTTAGCTGATGAACATGTGGAAACAGCAAAATTAGCCATTCAAAATAATAGTACTGAGGTAACAGATATTTTCGAGGATCCATTTGGCTCATGGAGAACAGTTTTCAGCCCGATTAAAGATGATAATGGACAATTGATAGCCCTATTAGGAATTGATTACTCCGCAGACTATATCAATACGATTATAAAAGCAAGTGTTATTAAGCAAATTGTCATTGCAATTATCGGAATTTTAATTCTATTAATCTTAGTTTACATAATTATAGATCGTTTATTAAAGCCACTTCAGAAAGTGGTAAATGTGGCAAACCAAGTAGCGAATGGGGAGCTAACAAATGTTGATTTAGATATTTCCAAAGATGAAATCGGCAATTTATCAGCATCTATTCAAACAATGGTTGCGAATTTACAACATATTATTTTAAACATAAGAAATACATCGAATCATGTTTCTTCTGCAGCGACTCAATTAACCGTGAATGCTGGTGAGAGTTATAACAGTTCCACTAATATTGCCAATGATGTGAAACAAATTACCGAAAATGCAGAATCTTCTATGACGATGACAGAGGAAACGGCGGCTGCTATGGAGGAGACTGCAACGGGTATTCAGCAAATTGCTGACTCTGCCAACACAGCGGCTGAATCCTCTATTTCGGCATCACAAGCATCTGAACGAGGCAATCAAGTTGTGCATCAAGTGATTGCACAAATGGAATTAATCAATGATTCAGTTGAGCAAATTGGAACAACTATTAACGGCCTACATGTCAATACTAAAAAAATTAGTGAAATTGTTAGCTTAATTACGGCTATTGCGGACCAAACAAATCTTTTAGCGTTGAATGCAGCCATTGAAGCAGCACGAGCGGGCGAGCACGGTAAAGGCTTCGCTGTTGTAGCCGACGAGGTGAGACGATTGGCTGAGCAATCTTCACAGTCAGCAACTGAAATTTATAATTTAATTAGTTCGATTCAGTCAGATTCCAATGCTTCTTTAACTGTCATGGAAAAAGGCAAAGAAGATGTAAAAGTAGGTATGACATTTACAAATGAGGTGGGAGAAATCTTTAAAGAAATTCTTACTTCCTCAGAAGAAGTGGCTAATCAAATTCGGGAAATATCAGCGGCCTCTCAACAAATCTCTGCTTCCTCAGAGGAAGTGGCTGCATCTGTTAATAACATTAAACAATCTGCAGAATTATCAGCTGATTTCTCTTCCAATGTATCGAAATCTACACAGGAGCAGTTAACAACAATGCTAGAAGTGAAAGATGCATCTTCGGCGCTTGGAAAAACTGCAGAAGAACTACAAGAGCTTGTTACAAAATTCAAATTGGAGAATGATCAAAATGGACATTAATTTTACAGGAAAAAATGTTTTAATTACAGGCTCTAGTAAAGGGATCGGCAAAGCCATTGCACTTGGCTTTGCCCAACACGGGGCAAATATTTTAATCAATTATGTTGGGGATGAGCATAAAGCGGAAGCTGTTCGTGTAGAAGCAGAAAAGCTTGGTGTTAAAGCTTTTACATTCCATGCGGATGTTTCTAATTCTCAGGAAGTGCAAGAGATGTATCAATTTATGGACAAGCATTTAGGAGAAATTGATATTCTTGTGAATAATGCTGGGTTTGCACAGGCATCCAGCATTACCGATCTAACGGATGAACAATGGGACAGAATGATTAAAGTTCATTTATATGGTTGCTTCTATAATTGCCGTGAGGCTACTAAAAGAATGAAAGAACGCAATACAGGGAAAATCATTAATATTTCTTCCGATATTGGTAGCTTAGGATGTGAAGAATTTACACATTATTCTGCCGCAAAGGGTGCTATCAATGCTTTTACAAAAGCTTTGGCTAGAGAATTAGCACCAACAGTACTTGTCAATGCAGTAGCTCCAAGTGGTACATTTACGGACATTTTAAAAGAGTTTGGAGACAATTATGTAGAGGAAGAATCCGCGAAATACCCATTAAAACGTTTAGCCCAACCAGAAGAAATCGCGAAAAGCGTGTTATTTTTAGCTTCTCAACATGCTAATTTCTATACAGGTCAAATATTAACACCTAATGGTGGCGTTGTAATGAACGGATAATGGAAAACTAAGGAGTACGAGCATGTTAAATATAATCATCTTTAGCTTATACTTAATATTTATTTATTATATTGGATATAAAGGGTACAAACGTGTCAACACAGCAGAGGATTTAATTGTTGCTGGATGGAGTATGCCTCTTTCAGTTGTCACAGGAAGTTTAGTTGCTGCCTTATTAGCTGCACCATTCTTTTTTGCAGCTGTTGGCTCTGGTTATACTAGTGGAGGCTTTGAAGGATCAGCAACAATGGGTGGCTTAGGGACTTGTATGATTCTTGGTGCACTCATTTGGACAAAGCCTTTACGTCGTTTAAAGGGCTGGACATTAGCAGATTACTATGGTCTACGCTATGGTAGTAAAAAGTTAGGCGCCTATACAGGTGTCGTAATGGCTATTGCCTTTGGTGTTTTTAATGCGGCTGCGTTAACGGTTGGTGGTACATATATTATTCAGCAACTATTACAAATTGACTTCATTCCTGCAGCACTTCTATTTGTGTCCTTAACAGCTATTTATTCGGTTATAGGTGGTTTATGGGCAGTCGCTTATACAGAAATAGTACAGGGTGCGCTTGCAGTAGCAGGTATTTTAGGAATTACTATCTTTATTTTATTTTACTATCCAGATGTTACCTTTAACCCTGACTGGTGGAATATTAGTACATTGTTTGAGAAGGCTGGAGCGGAGTTTTGGACGTTGTATCTTGTCTTAGCACTTGGGGACATTCCGGCAGTTGACCTTGGTCAAAGGGTAGCAGCAGCGAAAAGTCCAAGAGTAGCACAGCGTAGTATGATTATTGCAGGAACTATTGTTATTGCTATTAGCTGGATTCCAGGAATGCTGGGTGAAGCTTTTAAATCTATTTATCCTGATAGTGCCAACCCAGAAACATTGATGCTTACTTTTGCACAAGGTTATTTTCCACCTTTATTGGCAGCTATATTTTTAACAGCGATGGCAGCTATGGGGATGTCCACGGTTGCCGCATGTTATGTAGCGACTTCAGGGATTGTCACAAAGAACATCTATTTAGATTTTATTAATCGTAATCCTGATCCTAAAAAGCTATTAAGATTTTCACGCTCTGTCATTCTAGCGAGTGCGTTATTAGGTTTAGTGTTAGCGGTTAGCTTCCAAAAAGTTATTGATTTAGCTTATTTAGCATGGGATGTTATTTTTGTGACGATATTCTGGCCAATTTTGTTAGGACCATTTTGGAAACGTGTGAGTACACCTGCTGTATGGGCAAGTATATCCGTTGGCTTAATCTATTACATTGTTACTTCATTGACGTTTGTGCCTAGTCTGACCATCCAATCAGAAGGATTCCTTGGTCTATTAAATGAATTATGGCAAGCTCCAGTATTTTCAGGTGTTGTAATAACAGGGATTACTATTGTAGTAGTAAGCCTTCTAGTGCCACCATCACAGCATGTCCTTGAGATGCACAAAATAGAAAAAGATAAAACATTAGACGACGTAGGCAGTAAAGAAGAATTAATCGGTCGCTAATAGAGAACATGAGATCCTTATACATTCATCGATCTCATGTTTTTTTGATGGAGAAATAAGTATGAAAAGATAGATTCATGAATAGATTGCTAGTACATTAAACTATTTCTCTAGCGATTATCTTCATAAAGGCGGGATATGAATGAAAATTATTTTCTTCATTTTATTAGGGATCATCTATCTTTTTCTAGCAAATGCGATTGAACTAGCCGTTATTAAGCAGCTATTTTTTTTAATCGGGCTAGCGTTAGTGAGTATAGGAATTATTCGGTATATAAAAGAGCGTTATGTGGAATCACAAAATTATGCACACATGAAGGAAGCTAGTGAGGAGGAGATGAAGGCGATCCCTCATACTCAATGCCTATTATCGGAGGATGCTTTAAAGGGGCTATTGTTAAATGAACATACAAATATGCTTATCTTCGCTCAAAGGGAAGAGTTAGAGGAAGAACTTAAAATAATAGAAATTCCGTTTAGTAAAATCTATGAAGTAGCTATGATGGAGGATGAAATGTTTCTCCTCAGAACTAAAAATTACTTAATGAGCGGCTCATTGTTAGGGGAAGAGGAGGATTTAGCAGAAGAAGAGGAAGAGGATGATACCGTTTCACAACTATCATTAAAATTTGTAGTCGATCATTTATCAGAGCCTATTTTAGAGTATATTTTTATGGATCAGGGTGAACATCCTATAGCGAGAGATGAGGAAGAATATGAAGAAGCAATGGAATTATGTGAGAAATGGTTTCAAAAGATAAGTGTCATTATTAAGCGCCATGAGCTGGAAAGAGTTCCAATTAGACATTGGCAATAATGAAAAGATAAAAAGCTATCTCAAATCTAGAAAAAATCGCACTGACCTAAAAAATTGAGACAAATAAAAACACCTTTCGTTGAAAAACGGGTATTGTACCTTATCAAATCAACGTGGAGGTGTTTTTCTATGAGGACAAGAGTTAGTTATCCAGTAGAAGTGAA
>Ga0213829_1000253_pt1 | contig 58921 bp, 51 predicted proteins | sample MC6MC0896MG_FD_180665 | JGI IMG/M metagenome (GOLD analysis project Ga0213829, IMG submission 180665) | Enriched soil aggregate microbial communities from Iowa State University, Ames, United States - MC6-MC0896-MG | ecosystem: Environmental > Terrestrial > Soil > Unclassified | place: USA: Iowa... | reverse complement strand
AACCGAATCGTGAAACAGCTTCTCATAAGCTGTCTCGAAACGCGCATTTTCGCTTTTTCCATCATGCTCGACAACCAGCCAGCCGGTGGGAGAAACAAGCGTTTCGCCAATGAAATCTTCGTGCACGCGGTTGGGTGCGAAGACCCGGTGGCTCTCATTACGGCCATCGGCAAAGGTAAGATCGACGTCATAATAGAAATTGTCTTTGCCCGATGCCGCAAAGCTTACATCTGCCTGTGGCAAGAGCGCTGAAAGTGGATAGGTCTCCAGCAAAAAGCGATTTTCCACGCAGTTATCATGACGCGGATAGCCGATGGACACTTTATTAAGTGCTGCACCATCCACTTCTTCAAGAAAGAAATGCAGAAGTGGTTTGTAAGCTGAGCGTAGCCGCGCCTCAATGCCTGCTTCTCGCAGTCTTGTTTCCGCGGCGTAGCGGCTCGGCTGATCATCAAACAGCCATGCCTCAAGCTTTGCGCCACGCATTTCCGGCTTAGCAAAGCGTTCGATCAAAACATCAAGCGAACGCGGATAGGTTGTTTCAAAAATCACGCTCATCGCGACATCCTGCCGGTTGGATCAAGACTGTCACGCAGCCAGTCACCGAGAAGGTTGAGGCCAAGCACGGTGAACAAAATGGCAAGACCGGGGAAAAGGCTTACCCACCATGCAGTCTGAAGATAGGTACGGCCATCGGCCAGCATTCCGCCCCAGCTCGGAATGGTTGAATCGATACCAAAACCTAGGAACGTAAGGCTCGATTCAAGCAGGATATTGTTGGCGACATTGAGCGTCATCAAAACGATGACTGGCCCAAGCAGGTTTGGCAAAAGATGCTGGAAGATAATCCGCCAATCCTTCACGCCGATGGCACGCGCTGAGAGGATAAACTCGCGCTCGCGCAGCGACAGCACCGAACCACGCACCAGGCGCGCATATTGCACGCATTGCGATACGATCAGCAAAATGATCGTGTTGACCAATCCGCCGCCGAGGATAGCCATGAAGGTAATCGCCAGCAGAATGAACGGCATTGCCAGCTGCACATCGACAAAGCGCATCAATGCCATGTCCCAAAAACCGCGATAATAACCTGCGACCAGTCCCATGATGGTGCCGATGATAACCGAGCCGATGACTGAAACAAAGCCAACAAAAAGCGAGATTTTACCGCCAATGATCACACGTGCAAGCACGTCACGTCCGAGTGGGTCGGTGCCGAAAATATGCGCGGGATTGACGAATGGCGGCGTCAGGCGCGCCAGAAGATCGATCTTGTTTGCACCAGCAGGAAACAGATAGCCGGAGAAAATTACAGCCAGACAAATCGCGCCGGTCAGCGCGAAGCCGACGACAAATTCCAGACTTGCAAAGCGGGAATTTCTAAGAGCTGAGGTTTTGGTCGCTGTGTTCGTGGCCATGGGCTCTACTCCGTACGAATGCGCGGATCGACAAGGCCATAGGCAATGTCCACCAGAAGATTGACGCCGATAATCAGCATTGAGAGAATTGCGATCGTGGCCTGAAGCACAGGATAGTCACGTCCGGCTACTGCATCGAATGCTAGCGTACCCATACCCGGCCAGTTGAAGACACGTTCAACGACCACAATACCGCCAAGAAGCCCGCCAAACTGGAGACCGATATAGGTAATGAGTGGAATAGCGCAATTGCGCAAAGCATGCTTGTAGAGCACCTTGTTTTCGCTCAGTCCCTTAGCGCGAGCGACCATGATATATTGCGATTGCAGGGTTTCGAGCATCGACGTGCGCACCAGACGAACATTGGTCGCCGTCAGAATAATGCCCATGGTCATGGCAGGCATAATGAAACTTGCAAAGCCACTCATACCACTTGGCGGCAGCCATTGCAGGTAAATGCCAAACAACAAAACCAGCATTGTAGCCAGCCAGAAATTCGGAAATGAAAGGCCGACAAGTGAGCAGATACGAATAAGCTGATCAGCCCATTTGCCACGCGACACCGCAGCCTTGATACCAAGCGGCACAGAAATAATGATGGAAACGAACAGCGAGGCAAAAGCCAGCATCAGTGTTGCAGGTAGCGCACTTCCAACCAGCACCGAGACTGGTGTTCCACCAAGGAAGCTGCGGCCCAGATCAAGTGTAAAAAGACCACTAATGAACTGCCAATATTGAACAAGGAATGGCTGGTTGAGGCCCAGTCCTTCACGGATACGCTCAAGGTCTGCTTCCGTGATACTGCCTGCGCCTTGCGTCAGCATCAGCGCCGGATCGCCCGTCAGGCGGATCGCATAGGATACAAGCATTGTCATTGCTATAAGCACGAACAAAGCCTGCAAAATTCGTTTTATGAGAAATCCGGCCACCAGAGCGCCTCCGAAATGCAGCGGCAAGCCGATGAGCGGCTTGCCGTATCAATTTTTACTATTCGACAGTTACGTCAGTGAGACGCAGACGGCTGTCTGGAACTGGCACGAAATTCTTCACTCGCTTGTTCACGCCAAAGATTGCTTTCAGGTTGTAAAGCGGCATTTCCAGAGCACGGTCGGCTGCGTAATGCGCAATTTCCTGAAGCAGCTTTTCACGCTCACCACGGTCGAGAACCGAACGCTGCGCTTCGAGCATCCTGTCGAGCTTTTCGTCGCTGTCATACGGGTTCCACTTTTCGCCCGAATGATACATCGAGTAAGCGGTGTTATCGTAATCAAGCGTCCAGCCGCCCCATGACTGCTGGAACATCGCGCCGGTTTTGCCCTGCGGAATGATGTCGTTGAGCAGAACATTGGTATCGTAAGGCTTAATCGTTGCATTGATGCCGACCATCTGCAGGAAGCTTGCTACAGCCTGTGCGACTTCGTTGAATGTCGCTTCATTGCCGCGAACATCGATCTGCACTTCTGCGCCCGGCTGAACGCCAGCTTCTTCCAAAAGCTTCTTTGCCTGTTCAGGATCATACGGCAATGGCTTCATTTCCGGATCAAAACCAAACGAAAGCGAACCCTGGAAGCTTGCAATCTGCTCGGCCTGACCTGCGAGAATCGACTGGATGATTGCATCGCGATCAACTGCCATGATCAACGCCTTGCGTACGCGTTCATCCTTGGTGATACCGTCGCGGGTATTGAAGCGCAGAGCATAAACCGTAGGCCCTGCGGTGGTAACAAGCTCAAGCTTTGGATCGGCTTCAATTGTCGGGATCATGCCGATTGGAATTGTCGGCGGAATAACCAGATCAACGCGGCCTGCCTGAAGTTCGGCAACTGCGGTCGAAGGTTCGGTGATGAAGCGATATTCCAGTTCCGAAAGTTTCGGCGCACCGCCCCAATGATCAGCAAAAGCTTCAAGCTTGATATTGACCTTGGGTTCATAGGACACGAACTTGAACGGGCCAGTACCAACCGGATGGGTGTTGAAATGATCATCACCCTTCTCGGTAATGTATTTTGGCGGAACGATCATTGCACCGTAGGCAGCGAGCTTGGTGATAAGCACCGGATCAGCCGCTTTAAGGTGAAAATCGACGGTCTTCTCGTCAATGATTTCAACATTGTCGATCGCGATGTAATTTGAGCGCTGCGGGCCTTTCGCGCCCTCATCCCCAAGCAAGCGATCAAAGGTGAACTTTACGGCTTCTGCGTTGAATGGCTCACCATCGTGAAACTTCACGCCTTCGCGCAGTGTAAAACGAATGCGCTTGCCTTCGTCGAGTTCTTCCCACGATGTCGCCAGTGCGGGAACGATTTTCAGATCAGGTCCACGGTAGACCAGACCGTCGAAAATATTGGTGCCAACCGACGCCCAGTTGACCAGAAATGTATCAATCGGGTCCCAGCTGCCCGGGTCCTGCGGTGACGAAACGGTAAGCTTTCCGGCAGCGAATGCTGGAGCAGATACCAACGCAGCAGCCGACAGAGCGGAAGCCAGCAATGCTGCTTTCAGTACTTTCTTTATCATTATTTTCCCCTTTGGGTTTGTTGAGCATTTCCAGCAAAAGTCTGAAACGGCTTTGCGTAGGACGATGCGGTGGAAAGGTGCTCCGATTGATCAGGCGCTTTCGGCAACGAAATGCCCCGATGAAATCTCTCGATGATTGTAGATGGTTGGCTTGTCATCGATCCGGCGCGTCGTGCTTGGAATTTCGCCTTCCAATGCTGCGCGTTCGCTACGAGCCGAGGGATCTGCAACCGGCACAGCCGATAGCAAGCGCTGCGTATATGGATGCGAAGGCGTTTCAAACACCTGTCGTCGTGAGCCAAGTTCCATGATCTGCCCAAGATAAAGCACAGCAACGCGATGGCTCATTTTTTCAACAACGGCCATGTCGTGGCTGATGAAGAGATAGGCCAGTCCATGTTCCTTCTGCAGGTCCATAAACAGATTGATGACTTGTGCCTGAATGGAAACATCGAGCGCGGAAAGCGCTTCATCGGCGATGATAAGCTTTGGCTTCGAAGCCAGAGCGCGCGCAATACAGATGCGCTGGCGCTGCCCGCCGGAAAACTCATGCGGATAGCGCGATGCATATTCCGGTCCAAGACCTACGCGCTCAAGCAGTTCCGCGACACGCGCATTGATCGCCTTGGTGTTATCAAGAAGGCCGTGAGTGCGGATTGGTTCAGCAATGGAGAAGCCAACCGTCTTGCGCGGATCAAGCGACGCAAACGGGTCCTGGAAAATATACTGTACTTCGCGGCGCATGGCATAGCGCTCGGCAGAACTCATCTGCGAATAGGCTTTGCCGTTAAACCGAATATCACCTGCGAGCGGCGATTGAAGCTGTTGTATCGTGCGACCGATAGTCGATTTGCCCGAACCGGATTCACCAACCAGTGCCAGCGTTTCGCCCGGATAAATATCGAAAGCGACTTTCGAGACGGCATTGCACACATGGGTGACTTTACCAAAAATGTTCTTCTTGATTGGAAAGCGCACGTAAAGATCATCGACTGCAAGCAGCGGTTTTTCGCCATAGCGTGCGGTGTCCTGAATGCGTTCTTCACCGGAGAGAACCGGCACGCCATCGCGCATCATCATAACCGGCATGCGCTTTGGAAACGCCTCGCCTGTCATACTGCCAAGCTTGGGAACGGCGGACAAAAGCGTCTGGGTATAGGGATGCTGGGGTGCTGCAAAAATACGCTCGACCGGGCCTTCCTCGACCTTCTTGCCCTTCCACATAACGACAACATCATCGGCCATTTCTGCCACCACGCCCATATCGTGCGTGATGAAAATCACAGCCATTTCAAGCTCTTTTTGCAAATCCTTAATAATGTGAAGGATCTGCGCCTGAATGGTTACGTCAAGCGCCGTCGTTGGCTCGTCGGCGATCAGAAGTTTCGGACGGCAGGCAAGTGCCATTGCAATCATCACGCGCTGGCGCATACCGCCCGATAGCTGATGCGGATAACGCTTGAGCAGTCCCTCTGCATCCGGCAGGCGCACCATTTCCAAAAGGCGTTTGCCTTCAGCAAGTGAAGCGGTCTTCGACATGCCTTCATGCAACATCAAGACTTCGGATAATTGATTGCCAATGGTGAAAACCGGATTGAGCGATGTCATCGGCTCCTGAAAGATCATCGCAATGTCTTTGCCACGAATGCCGCGCATAGCTTTCTGATCAGCTTTGAGCAGATCACGTTCACCTTCAGGACCATTGAAAAGAATACGACCAGCCGGAAACTTAGCGCCGCTCATATCGGCAAGACGCATAACTGAAAGCGATGTGATCGATTTGCCAGACCCGGATTCACCAACAACCGCCAAAGTGCGCCCCGGCGATACGGAAAAACTCAGATCATCGACAACACGATTTGCGCCGAATTCAACACTCAGACCCTCAATCGTCAGCAGAGGCTTGGACACAGTTTCAATCAAGCTTGTAACTCTCTTATAAGGTGATGGCAGACCGTGTGGCCTGATTGAATGCACCGGACATAAAGCGCAGCAGCGCTGCTACTTCCGAAAGCGTTTCTTCCGAGGGGCGCGCATTAGCGGTAGATTCGACCAGCAGACGTTCGCGTATCTGCGCATAACGTGCGCAGGCGTCAGCGCCTTTCTGCGTAATCTTGACGGTCTTTTCCTTGGAAGCCTTGCCGGTTGTCAGCAGCCCGGCTTTTTCCAGCTTGCGAATGGCATAGGTGGCGATATGCGTATCTTCGATGTCGAGCACCAGACAGATATCGGCAAGCTTTTTTTCACGGTCACGATGCCGGATCGAATGAAGAATCAAAACTTCTATCGGCGAAAGGCCCTGCAAGCCTGCCGCTGCCATGCAGCGAACCATCCAGCGCGAAAACGCGTGTGATGCCAGAATAAGACCATATTCTACTTCCGACATGCCGGGAGACCCGCCTTCGGCAAGATGGGCGGAGGATACGATGGGACCAAGAGATGCGACTGAGCGCAGATGCTTTGGCAAGGTGACGTCCTCGAAGCCTTGCTCCTGCACATCTGCCAGCGTTTCCGCCATAAGCTCCAAGTCCCTGCTATTCCCCATTAGACTTTCCCCATTTTTTGTATGCATTTTATGTCATCATCTTATCGACATTTTGTCAATAAAGTGGAGCTATAAAATCTTTAACCCATCGCTTTAATAGAAAAGAGCCAGATACAGCGGTACGGAAAACCCATGGACTGAGGTAGAACCATTCAGGCTGATGGGGCATTAATGGACGCTGTTTCGGTCTGATTTTAGAACCAGAAATCGCAGAACCTGCCTATACGGATTCAGATTGCTTAAAATCAACTGATAACAGCAATATTTTCTAAAACTGGCATTGCGTCAGCGATTTTCGACGCTTCATTAGAATGAAATTCCTGTATTTTACATTTCATCGAATAATTTTACAGGTAGCCTCAAAATGAAGTTCGCAAAAATCCTCGCAACGGTCGGTGTTCTCCAGGCAGCCCTCCTCTCGACCGCATTCGCGGGCGAAAACCTCGACGCCATCAAGGCAGCCGGCGTGCTGAAAATCGGCACAGAAGGCACCTATGCGCCATTCACCTATCACGACAAAGACAACAAGCTCGTTGGCTTCGACGTGGAAATCGGTGAAGCGGTTGCTCAGAAGCTCGGCGTAAAGCCTGAATTCATTGAAGGCAAATGGGATGGCCTCATCGCCGGTCTCGATTCCAATCGTTATGACGCTGTCATCAATCAGGTTGGCATTACCGAAGAGCGCCAGAAAAAGTTTAACTTTTCAAACCCTTATATCGTTTCCAAGGTCGTTCTGATCGTCAATGAAAAGAACGATACGATTAAGGACTTCGCTGATTTGAAAGACAAGAAGTCCGCGCAGTCACTAACCAGCAACTATGGCAAAATCGCCAAGGAAGCCGGTGCAGAACTCGTAGCGACCGACGGTTTTGATCAGTCGATCCAGCTTGTTCTGACGGGTCGCGCTGATGCAACGCTCAATGACAGTCTGTCTTATCTCGACTTCAAAAAGCAGCAGCCTAACGCTCCTGTGAAAGTTGTCGCTGAAAAGGAAAATGCCGACGCTTCAGGCATCATCGTTCGCAAGGGCGATGACGATCTGGTCGCGGCACTCAACAAGGCGCTCGACGAAATCAAGGCTGACGGCACTTACGACAAGATTTCGCAGAAATATTTCGGTCAGGACGTTTCTAAGTAAGTTCCAGAGAATTCCGCTAACAAAGAAGCCGGACATGTTTCCGGCTTCCTTTCGTTGTGCATATATAGAATCGTCGTCACATCTATTTCCTGAATTTGATATTTAAGGACCGAACACGTGCCCGATTGGCTTCAACTCATGGCGGATTCGCTGCCCACCCTGCTCTGGGCCGGGCTCAAGTTCACCATTCCCCTGACAATTTTATCATTCATTTTCGGTCTGTCGCTCGGATTGCTGACCGCACTGGTACGCCTCTTTGCGCCGGTCTGGGTCTCCTTTATCGCGCGCTTTTACGTATGGATATTTCGCGGCACGCCGCTGCTCGTGCAGCTATTCGTGATCTTCTACGGCTTGCCAAGCGCGGGTATTTATCTAGATGCCTTTCCCGCAGCGGTTATCGGGTTCTCACTCAATGTCGGAGCTTACAGTTCTGAAGTCATCCGCGCGGTTATTTCATCGGTGCCCAAAGGTCAGTGGGAAGCAGCCTATTCCATCGGCATGAGCTGGCGTCAGGCACTCATTCGCACAATTCTGCCGCAGGCCACCCGTACGGCAGTTCCGCCGCTGTCGAATACATTTATCTCTCTGGTAAAAGATACTTCGCTTGCCGCGGCCATCACGGTGCCAGAGCTTTTCCAGTCTGCGCAGCGTATTGTGGCTACAACCTATGAACCGCTGATCCTTTATATCGAAGCAGCACTTATCTATCTGGTATTGAGCACAATTCTTTCCAACCTTCAGGCAAGGCTTGAAAAGCGCTTCAGACGCTATGGTGGAACGCTGGAGACAAACGCATGATCGAGCTGAAAAACATCGTAAAAAGCTTCGATAACGTTGTGATCCTCAACGATATTAATGTGAAGATTTCCGAAGGCACGGTAACTGCGCTTGTGGGGCCATCAGGCGGTGGCAAAAGCACATTGCTGCGCTGCATCAATCTGCTGGAAATTCCAACCTCTGGTACGCTTGTTCTGGGCGGCCAGAGTATTACGCTTGATCCCGATCGAAAGCCAAGCTGGCAATCGATCCAGTCAATCCGCCGCCAGACTGGCATGGTGTTCCAGAATTTCCAGCTTTTCCCGCACCAGACGGCAATACAGAATGTCATGGAAAGCCTTGTCACAGTTCTTAAATGGCCAAAGGAAAAGGCCAAAGAACGGGCAATGGAGCTGCTTACAAAGGTTGGCATGGCGCACAAAGCCGATGCATGGCCGGCAACGCTTTCCGGTGGCCAGCAGCAGCGCATCGCAATTGCGCGTGCACTTGCACCCTCACCGCGTGTTCTTCTGTGTGACGAGCCAACATCGGCACTTGATCCGGAGCTTGCATCCGAAGTGGTCGATGTCCTGAGCAAACTTGCCAAAGAAGGCACAACAATGGTCATTGCTACGCATGATCTGCGTCTTGCTTCCAAGATTGCGCAGAATGTGGTGTTCCTGGAATCGGGTAACATTGTTGAAACCGGCAGCGCGCACGATGTTTTCGTTAACCCGGCACGTGAGCGCACAAAGCAGTTTGTAGCGACCATTAACGCAGCACACAGCTACGATATATGAACAGGCGAAGGGCTTTCGCATAACGGAAGCCCTCGCTCATAAAAGCATTTTAAAATTCATTCGTGGTTTTATCCATTTTCCAACATCACTTTACTGCCTGCCCCTTGGTAAATGCCCAAAGCGCTGTTACATTAAGGGCAACGTAAAAATTGAAGCGCCATGCTTGCGTCCTTTCAGGTTCGCGCGGCGCCATAAGGATAAAAACCTTGAAAAACCCCGAGGAGCGCCCCGCAGGAATGGCGCAACAAGGGGCGTCCGGCGGACAAACGGGCAATCTACAGACCCGGAATCCGTCCGAGAACGGCAAGCGCAAACAGCGCAAGCAAGCCGTTCCAGAAGTCGGCAAGGCATCCAGCGCCTCCGAACAAGGACGCTCAGACACTGAAAACAAGGGCTCTCAAAGCCAGCGAAAACGTGCGCGCCGTCGTAACCGTGGCAAGGCGTCTCGCGATGGGGAAGCTCGTCAGCAAAAACCCGTTGCTGCGGCAGCACCCGTCGCAGAAGCAAAATCTACCGAAGCCAAACCAGCCGGAAAGCTATCGAATCGCCGCAGACGTGCCCGCAAGAAAAAGCAGGCCCGGCAGCAAGTTGGTGCGCCCGCGCATCCTGAGTCTGGCGCAAAGGCACAAAATGCGACTGCGCGTTCAGACAGCACTCAGGCTCAAAACCCCAAGCGCTATAATAATAGCAGCCCGCAACATCTGCGCAGTAATCCGCAGGATGCACCGCTTTATGCAGCGCTTGATCTGGGCACGAACAATTGCCGTCTGCTGATCGCATCACCCACCCGCCCCGGCCAGTTTCGTGTGGTCGATGCGTTTTCGCGGATCGTCCGGCTTGGAGAAGGTTTAAGCGCAACCGGTCGTCTGAGCGAACATGCCATGCAGCGCGCAATCGATGCGCTTAAAATCTGTCGTGATAAACTTGCTGCACGCAAAATCAGACGGTCTCGTCTGATTGCGACCGAAGCCTGTCGTGCGGCAGAAAATGGCGAAGAATTTCTGACGCGTGTTCGCGAGGAAACCGGGCTTGAGCTTGAGATTGTTGATCGGCAAACAGAAGCACGCCTTGCGGTGTCGGGCTGTGGGACACTTGTTGCACGCGAAACCGAAGCTGTCGTTCTGTTCGACATCGGTGGCGGCTCTTCGGAAATTGCACTCATCGACATATCACAGCGTCGGTCGCCACGTCTGGCTGAACACATCATGGCATGGACATCTCTCCCTGTCGGCGTTGTTACGCTGGCCGAGCGTTTTGGCGGACGCGATGTAACGCCAGAAAGTTTTGGCGCAATGGTCGACCACGTGACAGAGCTTCTATCAGGCTTTGCTGAGCGCCATTGTCTCGGTAATCTTACGAAAAGCGCGCATTTTCATTTGCTTGGCACATCGGGCACCGTAACCACACTTGCGGGAATTCATCTGGGGCTTGAGCGCTATGATCGGCGCCGCGTCGATGGTATGTGGATGGGATCTGACGAAGTTACACAAATGACAAGCCGTCTGCTGTCATGGGATTTTGAAGCACGCGTTGCCAATCCCTGCATTGGTGCTGATCGCGCCGATCTTGTGCTTGCTGGCTGCGCAATACTCGATGCCATACGCAATGTATGGCCAAGCGAAAAACTTCTTGTTGCCGATCGCGGTTTGCGCGAAGGCATATTGACAGAACTCATGTCGCGTGACGGTGCATGGCGCCATAACCGCGCCCCGGCCGCCAAAAATGGCGACAAAACCGACGTAAGAAACAGGCATTAAAGATGAGCAAAGCAGGCGGAAAAGGCGGCGTTAAAACAGGTGGTCGTGGAGGTGCAGGAACCAGCAATCTTCGCGTTCGTGTGAAGAAAAAAGCCGGAACCATCAAAGATTCCTCGCGTCGCTGGCTGGAACGCCATCTCAACGATCCATATGTTCACAAGTCAAAGAAGGACGGCTATCGCTCCCGCGCGGCGTATAAGCTGATCGAGATTAATGATCGCTATGACCTTCTGAAAAAAGGCCAAAAAATTATCGATCTGGGCGCAGCTCCCGGCGGCTGGTCGCAAATTGCAGCCAAGATTGTCGGCTCAACCGATGAGAACCCGCTGGTTGTCGGCATCGACTATCTGCACGTTGATCCCCTTCCCGGCGTCATTCTGCTTGAGATGGATTTTCTCGATGATACGGCACCCGACAAGCTGATGGAATCGCTTGGCGACAAGCCGGATCTGGTGATTTCCGATATGGCGGCTCCGACGACCGGGCATCGTCGCACCGACCATCTTCGCACGGTGCATCTTTGCGAGGTTGCGGCAGACTTTGCCGTATCCGTGCTGAAACCCGGCGGCCATTTTCTCACCAAGACGTTTCAGGGCGGCACCGAAAACGATCTTCTGGCCATGCTGAAACAGAAATTCAAATCCGTGCATCACATCAAGCCACCAGCTTCGCGTGCGGAATCTGTCGAGCTTTATCTGCTGGCTCGCGATTTTAAAGGATAAATCTATTTCCCGGCTGTGCTATCTGCGGCTTCGGCTACAACAGCTTCGCGGGTCGTTTTTCTGGTTGTGACAGGCGTGGATAATTCGTGGCCTGCATCAGGCGCAAGCTTGGCAAACCAGAAGAAAGCCATTGCTGAAACCGCAGCGACCACGAAAAAACCGATGTGGAAATCGGCCAGCTCAAGCCCTTTTCCACGCAAGCCGGTGCTGATTTCCAGAATACCACCTGCAAGTGCCACACCAAGAGCGATTGATACCTGCTGCGCGACAGCCGTGATCGGGGTTGCCTGACTGGTCTTTTCATCAGGAATTTCCGCAAAAGCCAGTGCGTTTACACCCGTAAAGAACAGCGAGCGGAAAAAACCGCCAATCAGAAGAAGCCCTATTATCAGGCCATAAGGCGTTTCGGGAAAAAAGAAGCCATTGGCTGCGATGAACGCTGCCGAGATCAGTGAGCCATACATCAGGGTACGACGAAATCCAAACAGATTGAAAACCCGCTTGGCACCGAACTTCATACTGATGGCACCAATGGCTGAAACGAATGTCATCATGCCAGACTGAAATGGCGTCATGCCGAAACCAAGCTGAAACATAAGTGGCAGCAGAAATGGAATTGCGCCAATTCCAAGACGGAAAACGCTGCCGCCAAATACCGCGGAACGAAATACCTGATTGTCGAAAAGCTTCAGATTAAGAAGCGCATTCTCATTGCGGCGCGCATGGAAGATGTAACCAATGGCGCAGGCCAGTCCGATAGCAACTATAATTGCACCGACTATCGGCGGTAGTGCGGGAAGACTCACAACGGACAGGCCAAACACCACACCCGACATTGCAATGCCTGACAGGAAGAAGCCGGGCCAGTCGAGTGGCTTTAAGATGCGCTCGTCATTGTCGGGCAGAAAGCGCGTGGCAAACCAGATCCCCAAAATTCCGATCGGTACATTGATCAGGAATATCCAATGCCAGGTGAAAAACGTTGTGATAAACCCGCCAACTGGCGGGCCAACCAACGGACCGACCATTGCCGGGATAGTCAGCCATGCCATGGCCGAAACAAGTTCGCTTCTCGGAGTGGAGCGAATGAGAACCAGACGACCGACAGGTGTCATCATCGCGCCGCCCATGCCTTGCAAAAAGCGTGAGACAACAAATGACGCAAGCGAGTTTGACGCGGCACATGCAACGGAGCCAACCACAAAGACCGCAACCGCTGCTCTGAAAACCTGCTTTGCGCCGAATCGGTCAGCCATCCAACCGCTCACCGGGATGAAAACCGCAAGCGAAACCAGATAAGCCGTCAATGCAAGCTTCAAGGCAATGGGGCTCGTACCAATATCAGCGGCGATGGCGGGAAGCGATGTGGAAATGACATTCGAATCCATCTGCTCCATGAAAAGAGCAATTGCCAGCACGAGAGGTACGATGCGGTTCACGATGAAAATCCGAATGAAAGCAGTGAATTAAGCACTGCCATTAAGAAGTGTCTTATACCCCTTATTTATCGCCAACCCACAATTTTCCAAGCGATGGTATGTAACAATGCAGTGAGCAGGCGATAATTGGAGCGCTCGCAGTGGGGTTCAGGCACCCTCACGCAGTCTTACATTCGTTCACATTTCTGTAAAATGGGTTGCGCACCGCGTAACAGGCTGTTACATTTCGTTATAGTTATCGAACTTTAGAATCCGATGTGGAGGCGTCGCGGTTCAAGGAGGTAGAAAATGAATGACATTACAAGAACAGCGCTCATCTATGGAATGATGATCATTTCGCTCAATACAGCGCTAGCCATTGGTCTTCTTGGGCTGGACTTTCTGCGTTAAATCAGGTCTCCCAAAAGTGGGAACCAGTTTTTGGGGTAAAGACATGGTTAAAACAAAGCGCTGAAGCCACAAATCGAATTTTGCCCTCCAGGCAAACATAAAAAAGGGTGTTCCCAATCTGGGAGCACCCTTTTCTTTTAAATATCACCGAATACGCTGCTGGCTCTGTGGATCGAAGAACACCGCCTTATCCAGATTGAACGCAAGACGCGAGCGCTGCCCGGCAGCAATCCGCGCATCGGCACGCAAGCGCGCAACAACCTGTTTGCCGCCAATGCGGGTGACAGCAAATGTATCGGACCCCGCAGGCTCCACCACATCAATCAGGCAATCACCTTCAACGACTGACTGTGCATTGCGATCAGCGCCATCAGGATCAGTCAGCGCCTCAGGGCGAATACCGAACATAATCTCTTTGCCGACATAATCGCCAAGCCCTTGCGGCGCATTTTTGAGTTGAAGCTTAAGGGCGTCGCCCTCGCCCTGCGCAAGAACTATCGCAAGTTCCGGGCCGTTCTTCTCAACGCCTGCATGAAGAAGGTTCATGGCAGGCGAGCCCATAAAATCGGCAACAAACATATTGGCCGGATTGTTGTAGATTTCGGCTGGCGTGCCGAACTGCTGCAAGACGCCGTCTTTAAGGACAGCAATCTTGGTTGCAAGCGTCATGGCTTCGATCTGGTCATGCGTGACGTAAACAATTGTTGTCTTCATACGATGATGCAGGCGTTTAATCTCAGTGCGCATATCCACACGCAGCTTGGCGTCGAGGTTCGACAGGGGTTCGTCGAAAAGGAAGACCTGCGGATTGCGCACCAGAGCGCGCCCCATGGCAACACGCTGACGCTGGCCGCCAGAAAGCTGGCTTGGCTTGCGATCAAGAAGATGACCGATTTGCAGAATATCAGCGACTTCCTGAATGGCCTTTTCACGTTCAGCCTTCGGGACTTTGCGTATTTCCATGCCGAAAGCGATATTTCCGCCAACAGTCATATTCGGATAAAGCGCATAGGACTGGAACACCATCGCAATATCACGCTGCGAAGGATGCAGACCCGAAATGGATCGTCCATTAATCGAGATTTCGCCGGAAGTGATCGGTTCAAGCCCGGCAATTGTATTGAGCAAGGTGGACTTACCGCAGCCCGAAGGGCCAACCAGTACAAGAAATCCACCTTCCTCGATCTCGATATTGATGTCTTTCAGGACCGAGACGCTGCCGTAGGATTTGTAAAGATTAGAAATTTTCAGAAATGACATGAGAAACTTATCCCTTAACGGCACCGGACATCAGACCGCGCACGAAGTAGCGCCCGGAAACGATGTAAACGATCAGCGTCGGCAGAGCGGCCAGAATAGCGCCTGCAAAATGGACGTTATATTCCTTGACGCCTGTGGAGGAGGAAACGAGGTTGTTGAGTGCGACCGTCATAGGCGTCGAATGCGCGCCTGAGAAAGAAGCACCAAACAGAAAGTCGTTCCAGATATTGGTGAATTGCCAGATGACCGAGACAACGATGATCGGACCAGAGGAGGGCAACAGAATGCGCCAGAAAATCTGGAAAAAACTCGCCCCGTCAATCTGTGCGGCCCGCACCAGTTCGGTTGGAAAAGCCTCGTAATAATTGCGGAAATAGAGCGTCGTAAATCCGATACCATAGACCACATGAACGAGGATCAGGCCCCATATTGTGCCTGCAATACCGAGCATTCCGAGAACACGCGCCATTGGGATCAGCACAATCTGAAACGGAATGAAACACGAAAGCAGCAACAATCCGAAGAAGATATTGGAGCCGCGAAAGCGCCATTTCGTCAGTACATAGCCGTTAAGAGCGCCAACAACCGTCGAGATCGCAACCGCAGGCACAACCATCAAAATCGAATTGATGAAAAATGGCTTGAGGCCAGTCGGCTGCACGCCAATTTGTGCGGTTGACCATGCCGAGAGCCACGGTTCAATCGTCCACTGCTGCGGCAGGCCCAACATGCCACCCTGACGAATTTCATCCAGCGGTTTGAACGAATTCACCAGCATCACATAAAGCGGCAACAGATAATAGAAAGCGAAGAGCAGCAGCGCAGAATAGATCAATACGCGTGTCAGTTTACCGCTGTTTATCGCATTTTCCTGGGTTTGGACACTCATGAACGTGAGCCTCCGCGAAGTTCGGAATATAGATATGGAATGATAATCGAGAAAATCATGACCAGCATGATGATCGCCGACGATGCGCCGATACCCATCTGATTGCGGGTAAAGGTGTATGAATACATGAAGGTCGCGGGCAATTCAGTCGCCTGCCCCGGTCCGCCACCGGTCAAGGCAATCACAAGATCATAGGCCTTGATCGCAAGATGCGCGAGCACCACGAAAGCCGACAGGAACACCGGGCGCATCAGCGGAATGATGATGCGGCGATAAATGGTCGTCGTTGAAGCGCCGTCGATCTGCGCCGCCTTGATGATTTCATTATCAACACCGCGCAGGCCCGCAAGGAACATCGCCATCACGAAACCCGACGACTGCCAGACCGCTGCAATTACAAGGCAATAAATGGCCATTGTGTTGCTCTTGATCCAGTTGAAGGTAAAACCTTCCCACCCCCAAACCCGCATCGTGTGTTCAAGACCGATACCCGGATCGAGAAACCATTTCCACGCCGTTCCTGTCACGATGAAGGAAAGCGCCATCGGATAGAGATAGATTGGGCGCAAAAAGCCTTCGCCACGGATTTTCTGATCCAGCAAAATGGCCAGAAACAGGCCGATCACCGAGCAGATAATGATATAAAGCGATGCAAAAATCGCAAGATTGGTGACAGCTCGCCACCAATGCGGCAAGGCCCACAGCTTTTCGTAGTTCGACAGCCCAACAAAACCGTAAGACGGCAACATGCGGCTGTTTGTGAGCGAGAGAACGCCCGTATAGACGATAAAACCATATACAAAGACCAGAACGATCAAAAAGCTCGGCGCCAGAACCAGCTTGGGCACCAGTTCCTGTAGTCGGCTGTTACGCTTCATATTTGCGCCACCCATTTCTGCGCTGCGCACCCGGCAGCCGTTCATTGCGGCGCACGTGATGCGAAGAGTTGTTATAACGGCATTGTTGTCTGCCGCTCACTACAATGAATTTATTCAGGGCGAAAAATCCGCCGATAGTTCAATGAATTGTCATGTTTGAAAGGAATGCGCCCGGAACGATTCCGGGCGCACCGCATGCTTACTTCGCGCCTTCAACGGCGGTAACAAGTTCCTTGACCGCATCTTCAGACGAAAGCTGTCCGTTGAACTGACGGGTCACCACGTCATAGATCGCGTTCTTGACAGAGGCCGGATTTGCATAGCCATGGGCCATGGAACCGAGCATCGTGCCTTTTTCGGCAGCTTCCTTCACATCAGCGATGGCTTTCTTGCCGCAAGCATCGAAAGCAGTATCCGGCACATCGGTGCGTGCTGGAGCCGAACCCTTGACGACGTTGAAGGCCGACTGGAATGCCGGGCTTTCAATAGCCGAAGCCATTTCAAGCTGTGCTGGCACCTTGTCATCAGCAACCTTGAACATGGCGAACATGTCGGAGTTGAAGGTCACTGCACCTTGCGTTTGCGGATAGCGCACGCAGACAAAGTCTTCACCCGGCTTCTTGCCCGCCTTGACAAACTCGCCCTTGGCCCAGTCACCCATGAACTGAACGCCAGCCTTACCTTCGATAACCATGGATGATGCAAGGTTCCAGTCACGACCTGAGAAGTTGTCATCCACATAGGAACGAAGCTTGGTCATGCGGTCAAAAGCCTGCTTCATCGTATCGCTGCCGAGAGCTTCCGGATCGAGATCGACAAAGGCTTTTTTGTAGAAATCCGGTCCGAAAGAAAGCACGACCGCATCAAAAATCGTGGCGTCCTGCCATGGCTGGCCACCATGGGCGATTGGCGTAATGCCCTGCTCCTTGAAGTTATCGAGCATTGCTACCAGCTCGTCCCAGTTGGTTGGCTCTTTGCCGCCAGCCTTGTCGAGAGCAGCCTTGTTGATCCACATCCAGTTGGTGGTGTGAATATTGACGGGCGCTGCAATCCAGTGGCCGTCATATTTTGCGAATTCCTGCAAAGGCGCAGGGATAACCTTGTCCCAGCCTTCCTTGCCTGCAATTTCATCGAGATTGCCGAGAGATCCCTGCTCAGACCAATCGCGAATATCAAAGCCAAGCATTTGAACGGCAGTTGGAGCATTGCCCGAGGTAACGCGGGCGCGAAGGACAGTCATAGCTTCCGTACCACCGCCGCCTGCCACTGGCATATCAGTCCAGCTGATGCCCTTGCTTTCAAGGTCTTTTTTCAGAACATCAAGTGCTGCGGCTTCACCGCCAGATGTCCACCAGTGCAGAACCTCAACATTCTGCTTGTCCTGTGCATTGGCGACTGGTGCCATTGCGGCGAGCATTGCGCATGCAGCCGTGCCCATTGCGGCCATTTTAAAAAATTTATGCATATGTCTACCTCCCGTAGAACTCTACAAAACAAAACTTCGCCGGATGCTTTCGGCAACTAAGGCCGCTCACCCGCAAGAGCGTTCAATCTGCTTTGAGACCTCCATCCCGCTACAATTCTCGCAGCTCCTCCTGCGATTGACAACGTTGTCTTTTTTAGCCGAGAAAACCGACCCGAAACAACATATGCCCCTAGCATAGGCTCAAACACCGGATATGTGTCAACAAGATTTCCGCGACATAGAGTGAACAACGAAAGTTTGAAGTGAAAGAATCGACCAAAAAGCATTGAAATATTAGAGGCTTAACCTCCTAAAAATATTTCTGGCGACAAAGTTTCACCGCGTTCTGAAAATCTGCAAAAAATCGACGGTGGCCTGCTCAAGCGACAGCATAAATTTCCCGTGAAGTGGCTGGACATTCGCCATCAGAATGCATAATTTCCGCTTGCTCGCACAATGGTGTGCGGGTTTGTTCTCGGGGCGGGGTGAAACTCCCCACCGGCGGTATGAAGAGTAATCTTTGAGCCCGCGAGCGCCTGAAATTAAAGGTCAGTTTGATCATAGATTTCAGGGTCAGCAGATCCGGTGAGATGCCGGAGCCGACGGTTAAAGTCCGGATGGAAGAGAGTAAAAGAATGTTTGGCGGCGCTCAATCTGGCGCTGCTTGCGTTCCTTTGTGCGCCCTGATTCTAGTTTCGTGAGGAACCTATGAACCAGAGCTATCCGAACAAGACATCCTTCAAAATTGCCTTCATTCAGGCACGCTGGCATGCTGATATTGTTGATGAAGCGCGCAAGAGCTTCATAGCAGAACTAGCCGAAAAGACCGGCAGCAATGTGGAAGTCGAAGTCTTCGACGTTCCCGGCGCTTATGAAATCCCACTCCACGCAAAAACACTTGCGAAGACCGGACGCTATGCTGCGATCGTCGGTGCTGCATTCGTGATCGACGGCGGTATCTACCGCCATGATTTCGTTGCCACTGCCGTCATCAATGGCATGATGCAGGTACAGCTTGAAACCGAAGTTCCGGTGTTGAGCGTCTCGCTAACGCCGCATCATTACCATGACAGCAAAGAGCATCACGACTTTTTCTTCAACCATTTCAAGGTGAAGGGCGTGGAAGCTGCACATGCAGCCTTGCAGATTGTCAGCGAACGCGCACGCATCGAAGCATTGGTTTAATCGGACGCATATCGCGGTAAAGTGTGCATCGGTTTTCCGATAACGATATGCGCCTGAAAAAGACAGCCGACCTCGCAGATGCGAGGTCGGCTATTCAATGATGATGCGTTCGGGGTGGGTGTAGATGTCGAAATCATCCCCGCGCACAAGCGCTACAAGTGTAAGATTTGCTTCTTCTGCCGTGCGAATAGCAAGCGCTGTTGGTGCCGAAATAGCTGCCAACAATGGGACACCAAGGATAACCGCCTTCTGTACCATTTCCACTGAAACACGGCTTGTAAGGGCTACCAGACCGCCTTTTGCGGGAATGTTTGCTTGTGCCAATACACCGATAAGCTTGTCGAGTGCGTTATGCCGCCCAACGTCTTCACGCACCGTCAAAAGTCCCTCACCAGGCGCATAAAAGCCTGTGCCATGCACCGCATGGGTTTGCGCATTCAATTGCTGCGCGCCACCGAGCGCTGCAATGGCTGCAATAATCGATCCCGCTTTAAATTGCATTCTGTCTGGCTCAATCGCCGCAAGCGGACGAATGGCCTGATCAATGGAATCAATGCCGCACAAACCGCAGCCCACAGGCCCGGCCATAAACCTGCGACGGGCTGTAAACATATCAGCGCGATCATCAACCAGTCGCATCTGAATATCAATGCCCTTGTCGAGCACTTCTATGGTGAGATCTTCGATTTCCGATATATGACTTATGATGCCTTCCGTGATGCTGAAACCCACGGCAAAATCTTGCAAATCAGCTGGAGTGGCCATCATAACAGCATGTGTCGTGCCGTTATAGCTCATGGCAACCGGCACTTCTTCGGGAACCTCACGTGAACTTTGGTGATAATCTGCATGACGGCGTATCAGGCGCGGCAGACTCTGGCTGATCTTGTGTGTCGTCATTTATCTCGCCGCTAACATATCCAAGTTCGCGCCCTGTCTTATCATTTATCGACAGCTACTCAACATCCATGCTTCGTATTGGCAACACTGCCAACCCTTGCGATCAGCGTTGCAAACAAGCTATATTAGCTAACCTCAAAGGTCTGAAAAAGACACAGCTTATTTTTAGGTGGAAAAAATGGACATTCGCCAGATCGACGACAACTACTCGGTCACCGGCCAGATTTCGCCGGACGACGTGCGGGATATTGCGGCTGAGGGATTTCAGACAATTATTTGTAATCGCCCGGATGCTGAAGGTGGCGAGGATCAGCCTTCTTTTGCCGAAGTTGCCAAGGTTGCCGAGAAGGCTGGCATCAAGACATATTACATTCCGGTGATCGGTGGACAGCTCACGCAAGAAAATGTCGATGAAATGGCCTCAGCACTTGCCGAGGCCGAAGGTCCTATTTTGGGCTATTGCCGCTCCGGGACGCGCTCAACGAATATTTACGGGATCGTGCAGAACCAAAAGCGCGGATAAAGAACGAACGCAAACTATGCGGACGGTGCTGGCGCAAAGGCATTTGAACAGTCTTTGCAAACATAGCTATCACCGTCCGGAAGCGCGCGGGCCAGAAAAGCGCGCGTTTGTGAACTTTGTACGGCGACCATTATGCGCCGAATACTGGCGATAATAGCTCATGCCGGTGCGAACGGCGGTGGCAACGACACCGCCCGCTACCATCATCCAGCCAATGATTTGCGGCCAGTTGAAGCTTTCGATTCCGCTACTCAGAGCGACGATGACGACACCGGCCCAGAGAATTGCAGCAGTGCGACGCCAGAAGACGGGGTTGAGTTCATCAAAGACCGCCTTCCACAAAGAGTGCACAAGGCAGGCGAAGAAAACGGCGGCAGCCAAACCAATATTCAGCAACTCGACCGGGAGCCAGTGTTGCGTATCCAGCATTGTTTTCATCATCCAAGTCATGCCGGGATTTTATAAGACAAGCCCGAACGGCTATTGTGTCTAAATCCCTGGCGTTGTTTCCATGTGGCCATTCAGCTTTCGCTTTGTGGCGTCAGCGTGGTAAAAGCATGGAAACCCCGTTTAAATACAGTCACATATTATTGCGATCACGCGAAATATCGTGTTGAAATCATTGATTTATCTGAGTTGAACACCGCATTCATATGCGCACAAACCCGTGATAGGCTTGAGTTTTCCGGCTTTTGGAACTCTGGAAACAGGCAAGTATTTCCGTGTTAAAGCCACGTTACATAACAACCCTGTAACAATTTGATATTGCAGAACTTCCGTAGTTAGCGGCGAGCACCGCTCAGACGACGCCCGACGCGCGCAAGCAGAATGACAGGCAATATGCCCACCGCCACAATGGCGAGCGCTGCAACAGATGCTTCTTCATAAGTACCGCGCGCCGCTTCGCCATAAAGATGCGTTGCGAATGTCTCGATGTTAAGAGGACGCAACAGAAGCGTTGCAGGCAATTCTTTCACACAATCCACAAAGACCAATAGTCCGGCTGCAACAATTGCAGTCTTGGACAGCGGAAGATGCACATGGCAGAATGTGGCTGTCACACCACGCCCCAGCGTGCGGGATGCCTGGTCCAGCGATTGCGGAATGCGCTCCAGCCCCGCATCAATGCCACCGGCGGAAATCGCCAGAAAACGTGCCACATAGGCATAAACAATCGCTGCACCCGAGCCTATCAGCAGCAGTCCGGTCGATATTCCAAACAGATAACCAAAGACCTGATCGAAAAAGCGATCAACCGTTCCTGAAACGATCATGATACCGATGGCAATCACTGTACCGGGCGCCGCATAGCCCATGGTGGAAAAACGATAGAACCAGCGCGAGGCAGTTCCCGGAAAAAGCCGCATGGCATAAGCCACCATCATACCAAACAGCAGCACAAGAACAGTTGCGGCAGATGCCAGCATAACCGTGTTGAAGGCTTCACCTGCGAGACGCGGCGAGATACCAGCAAAACGCATACGCTTGACTGCCTCGATCACGAGGTAAGTCGCAGGCATCATAAAACCAATGATGATTGGCAAAGCGCAAATCGCAAACAACCAGAAGCCTTTAAGGCCGCTGACTTTGAGCGGCTCAAACCCACGCGAATGACGAATATTGGATGAGAAGCGCTGTTTGCGGCGCGCCCAGCGCTCAATGGATACAAGTGCCACGACCAGCAGCAAAAGTGCCAGCGCAAGCTGTGCTGCGCCCGGCAGATCAAAACGTGTAACCCAGGTCGTATAGATCGAAACCGTCAATGTCCGCACGCCGAGAAACTCGGCAGCGCCGACATCGTTGAGCGTTTCCATGAGCGCAAGACTGACACCAACCGCCACGGCAGGACGCGCCAGCGGCAGCGCTACGCGCCAGAAAATTCCTCTGCGGCTTACGCCCAGGGTGCGTGCAGCTTCAATCAGGCTTGCCGACTGCGTGAGAAACATCGCGCGCGTCGGGATATAGACATAAGGGTAAAGAACAAAGCCCAGCAGAATGATACAGCCGGTCATCGATCGTATATCCGGCAGACGAAACTGGCGCGGCGTATCGAAACCAAGCACAAAGCGGATCGCACTTTGAACCGGGCCGATCGGATGCAGAATATCGAGATAGGCATAGGCGATGATATAGGTCGGCACCGCCAAAGGCAGCAGAAGCGCCCATTCCAGCACGCCGCGCCCGCGAAAATCATAAGCCGTCACAAGCCATGCTGTCAACGTGCCAACGAGCGCTGTGATCAGTCCCACACCTACCAGCAAGATAACCGTATCTTTGAAGGCCGTTGCAAAGATCGTCGAGAAAAGATGGCTCCAAAGGCCGGAAGACCCGCTAAGTGCTTCAATTATAAGCGCCACAACCGGCAGACAAACAAGCAGTGCGATCAAACCGGAAAGCCACAACCAGCCGCGCCCGGATCTGACGCGATACGGCAGGGATGACGATGCGGCTTGCACTGTTTCCGGCATGCTTTCCTCATAGTACAACGCCGGCGCAATGGTTTGCACCGGCGTCATTTTTACAACAATGATCGACTTTTAGTTATCAAAGCCGACTTTGTCGACCAGTTCACTGGCCTGTTTGCGATGGGTGACGATTTCCGAAAGCGGAACCTGATCAATCTTCAGTTCACCGAAGGATTCGACAATCGGATCAACCGCAGCACCCGGCTTTACAGGATATTCGTAATTGGCTTTTGCATAAAGCTGCTGGGCTTCATCGGAAACAAGATATTCGAGAAGCTTGACGGCTTCGTCCTTGTTTGGCGCGTTCTTGGCAACGGCTGCACCGCTGATGTTGACCTGCGTCCCGCCATCCTTGAATGTTGGCAGAATGACTTTGATGCTATCGGCCCATACCTTCTGTTCATCGCCGCTTTTGCCCGAACGCATCAGTCCGACATAATAGGAATTCGCCACAGCAATATCGCAGATTCCGCCAGCAATATCCTTGGCACCATCACGGTCGCCACCGGCAGCCTTACGCGCCAGATTGGCCTTGAGGCCTGTCAGCCACTCTTCAGTCTTTTCTGCACCATGATGCGCGATATAATCGGCGATCAGAGCGGTATTATATGGGTGCTGACCTGCACGGATACAGATCTTGCCTTTCCACTTTGGATCAGCGAGTTCTTCATAAGTAATCTGGTCGAGTTCGAGATCCTTGTCGGCATAGACCACACGTGCACGCATCGACAGGCCGTACCAATTGCCGTTCGCATCGCGAAGCTGTTCAGGAATAGCATCCTTCAAAGCCTGAGAATCAACCTGCTGCGTCAGTCCCTTATCGACGAGGTCGACAAGATTGCCAGCGTCCACAGTCATCAGAATATCGGCTGGAGATTTATCGCCTTCCGAAGCAACACGTTCTGCAAGGCCGTCTTTAAGGAAAACTGTGTTGACGGTCGTACCCGTCTTTTCCTTATAGGCATCAAGCAGAGGCTGGATCAGGCCCGGCTCACGGGTTGTATAGATATTCACCTCATTTGCATTTGCTGCACCTGAGAGAAATGTCGCAGCCATAAGAGCAAGTCCAGCACGCGCGATCTTGGGCATATTACCTCCGATAGATATGGTTCATTTGGAACTATATGTAATGCAACCGGAATATATGGACTGAGTTTTGTAGGGTCAATCTTCTCTGGCGCTAAATATGAGCAATGCACTCATTATTTCGCAAAAACCAGCGCCTTGCCCCAATCTATGCGCACAGAAACCGACGTAGCGTTTTCCGGTACATGGTGTTCTGTACGAACACGCAGAAGCTGTTTGTGGCCATCAAGATTGACCAGCAGTTCTTCGGTTTCGCCAAGATAGGTGCGTGTTTCGATGTGACCGCGCAATGTTGCGACGTGCTCATCGGAAACAATCGCGATATCACGCGGACGCACGTAAACCAGAACGTCCCCGGTTAACGAACCAGCCTTTGGCAGATTAAACACACCAAGTGCAGTTTCAATAACACCCGCACGAACACCACCCTCAAGTGCATTGAAATCACAGAAGAAATCCGCAGCATATCGGCTATTCGGACGATCATGGAGATCACGCGCAGGGCCTTGCTGTACGATCTCGCCAGAACGCATCAGAACAACCCGGTCGCCGGTGGAAAGTGCTTCTTCTGCCTCATGGGTCACGATAATAACGGGCGTGCCAAGTGCGCGCAAAAGCGCCATGGTTTCACTGCGGACGCGTGCTCGCAGTCCACGATCAAGATTTGAAAAAGGCTCATCCATCAACAGCAGATCGGGCTTCGGCGCCAAAGCCCTGATAAGAGCCACACGTTGCTGCTCGCCACCGGATAACATATGCGGATAGCGATCAGCCATGGCTGAAAGACCAACAAGCTCCAGCAGTTCATTAACCCGCGCCAGAGCCTTTTCCTTGCGCAGTTTGCGTAAGCCGAAAAGCACATTTTCCCGTACAGTCAAATGCGGAAACAATGCGTAATCCTGAAAGACCACGCCGATGTTGCGCTTTTCCGGCTCAACGAAAACCGAAGCATCAACCAGAGTGCGACCACCCATGGTCAATTGACCTTCATCGGGCGCATCGATACCTGCTATAATCCGCAAGAGCGAAGTCTTGCCACAACCCGAATGCCCCACCAGACAGATGATCTCGCCCGGCTGCACGTCGAGCGAAATATGATCCAGCGCACGCACAGTTCCGAACTGACGTCCAATGCCTGAAAGTGTCAGCGCTGGTGCCGTTTCGTGATCAAGCTTCGTGTCTTGCTGTGTGCGTGCATCCATAGAAGAGGCCGAGAGTCCTGTTTTCATCAAGTCGCATATAAAACGAGTTGAACATCTTTGCCAATAAAACAAGAGAAATCATGTCAGGCATTTCCCTTTTCAGCCTTTAAAACGGGATAATATGCTTCCTTATCCAGTTGAATAAGCACGCAAATCGCGCAATGCTGCGTTCGACATATTTGTATCGCAGGAGACTAACCATGGGGCCGATCATCGACAAAGTGGCAACCGCTGATCGTTTGCCACCGGAAACGAAGGTCGCCGTCATCGGCGCAGGCATCATTGGCGTTTCGACAGCGCTTTTTCTTGCAGAACGTGGCATTCCTGTCGCCTTGTTTGAAAAGGGCGAAATTGCGGGTGAGCAATCGAGCCGCAATTGGGGCTGGTGCCGTCGTACGGGCCGCGACAGCCGCGAACTGCCGCTGATTGTCGAAAGCATGCGTCTTTGGGACGGTATGAATGAACGCACTGGTCGCGAAACAGGGTTCCGCGTGACAGGCATTGTTTACACCGCTGAAAAAGAACAGGAAGTTGAGCGCTATGCGCAGTGGATCAAGATTGCACGCGAACACGGTATTGAGACGGAGCTGCTGAACAGCGCCCAGGCGGCAAGCAATGCACCGGGTCTCACGCGTTCGCTCAAAGGCGGTATGATCACGCCACTCGATGGCCGTGCAGAGCCGCAAAAAGCAGTTCCAGCGCTTGCCGCAAAAGCGCAGGAACTTGGAGCGGTCATTCTGCAAAACTGTGCTGTACGCGGAATAGAGACCACCAATGGCAGGGTTTCAGCTGTTCTGACCGAAACGGGTCGCGTCGCATGTGAAGCAGTTGTCGTTGCGGGTGGCGCATGGTCGCGACTGATATTGTCCAATTTCGATGCACATCTGCCCCAACTTAAAGTGCGTTCATCGGTATTTCGAACCGCGCCAATTGATGCCGTAATTGATCCGGCAATTGCTTTTTCGGATTTTGCGCTGCGCAAACGCCTGGATGGGGGCTATACGGTTGCAAGTCTCGGAGGGTCGATAGCAGACATCGTGCCCGACAGTTTCCGTTTCTTTCGCGATTTTATCCCGTCTCTCTCAACCGAATGGCGCTCTTTGCGCTTTCGTTTCGGTGAGCGCTTCTTTGAAGAAGCGTTTCAATGGAAGCTCAAACCCGCCGATCAGGTTTCCGTCTTTGAGAAAATCCGCACGCTTGATCCGGAACCGCATGGCGCAGCCAATGCGCAAGTTCTGACCAAGCTCAAACAAGCTATTCCCTCTTTTGCTTCCGCAACCATTGCACAGGAATGGGCCGGACTTATCGACACCATGCCAGATGTCATTCCGGTGATATCACCGCTGCCCGGTGTCGATGGTCTTATCGTTGCAACAGGTTTTTCCGGTCACGGCTTTGGCATAGGTCCCGGTGCAGGGCGACTGGTCGCCGATATGGTGAGCGGCGAAACGCCAGTCGTCGATCCGTCACCATTCCATATTTCGCGATTCTCGGACGGCTCAAAGCTGCGTATCGAAAACTGGGGTTAAACCTGGTTAAAGCCGGTTTATCGTTCCAGCGGCTGCCATCACCAAAGGCGCAAAATGACTGGCAAATGTTTCTTTGTTCCACTCGCTCAGTGAACCACCCACATGAAGCGCCGCAACCGGACGACCATCCGGTCCGCGAATGGCTGCACCAATGGCAATTTCGCCTTGCAGCACCTCTTCCGATGCAAGCGCATAGCCATTCTCGCGCGCTTCAAGCACTTTCTCCCAGATTGCCTGAGGATCGGTGATCGTGCGCGGCGTAAACTTGCGACGATTAGAGCGTTCGATGATTTCGTTTACTTCGTCATCACTCAATTGCGCCATCACGGCACGGCCGCCTGACGTGCAATAAAGAGGCACGCTGTTGCCGATAAGCGTTGCAAAGAAAGCCTCGCGCTTGCTCTGCAACCGAAGAGCATAAACCAGCCGCAGATCGTCCCGCACACTTAAATCGACGCGTTCACTCGCATCGCGACGCAATTCAAGCAGTGACGGCAGCGCGCGAACAATTACAGAGTTCAGCCGCAAATAGTCCAGTGTGTGGTCGAGAATCCGAATGCCGGGAACATACCCGCGATCATTCGGATCGCGTTCGATATAGCCCTGCTGGCGCAATGTGTGAACAATGCGCTGAACGGCACTTTTCCCCATTCCGCAGATTTTCGCGATCTCGTTGAGAGTGAGCGGCTTGCTGGTTCCGTGAAAAGCGGAAAGTACCTGCATGGCCCGCGCTATGGCGTTTACGAACAGCGGATCTTCCGCCTCCGTATCGGGAACCGAACGGACTCCATATTCCACTCTTTCAATATCGCGCATAGCCCCTCCCTGAAATTCCCTTGACACACTATCAAAATGCCAGCTATCGTCAATAACAATACTACCGTATCGACTATCGATACTTATGTCAATCGCGGGGAGTGATTGGCTGGTGGACTGGAGGAGGAAGAAATTGCGCGGAACAAGTCTGAACTTCAACGCGAGCAAAAAGGTTGGATGTCAAAGCCACCAGGCAGCTTTATCGCTGTCACAAAAAACAACGGAACATCATCTGCAAATGGGAAAAACAATGTTTTATGAAAAGAACTCTCAGCCTCTATTGAAAGCGAAAGCGCAGCCAAAGCGCAGCTTCAACAGGTTCAGGTCAGCTCTCGCAGGCGTGGCAGCCGTTCTGCTCGCCAGTTCTGCGGCGTTCTCTTTGCCGGCGCAGGCGCAGACCATTACGGCAGTCATGGAAGGGTTGCGGGTTCTTGATCCGGTCATCACAACCGCGCATATCACACGCAATCATGCCTACATGATCTACGATGTTCTTGTGGCAGTCGACGACAAGTTCCAGCCACAGCCACAGATGGCAAGCTGGACGGTTTCGGACGACAACAAGACCTATACCTTCACGTTGCGCGATGGATTGAAATTTCACGACGGCGCGCCCGTCACTGCTGCTGACGCCGTGGCATCGCTCAAGCGCTGGGGCCAGCGCGATTCCGGTGGTCAGACAATTTTCAAGCTGACGGAAAGCCTTGAACCAAAAGACGACAAGACCATTGTCTGGACTCTGACAAAACCTTTCGCGCCGCTTCTTGACACCATCGCCAAGCAATCCGCACTTCCACCCTTCATCATGCCTGCACGCATTGCGGCAACACCGGCTGATACCGCAATCACAGAGCATATCGGATCGGGTCCATTCAAATTCGTAGCAGAAGAATTTCAGCCCGGCGTAAGCGCTACCTATGTAAAGTTTGAGGATTATGTACCGCGGGATGAACCACCAAGCTGGATGGCTGGTGGTAAAAAGGTCAATGTCGATACGGTGAAGTGGGTCACGATGGCTGACTCCCAGACTGCCGTGAATGCGATCATGTCGGGCGAAGTCGATTTCATCGATCAGGTGCCTGTCGATCTCCTGCCGATCCTTGAAACAAGTGAAGATATTGCGATCGAACTGCGCGATGATCTTGGTTATCAGGCCATTGGGCGTATGAACTTCAAGTATCCGCCTTTTGATAACAAGCAGGTGCGTCAGGCTGCCCTTAAAGCGCTGAGCCAGAAGGATTTTCTGGCAAATATTGTTGGCAACCCTGAATATTACAAAGTTTGCGGCGCAATTTTCGGCTGCGGAACACCACTGGGGGATGAAACCGGTGGTGAGACACTTGTAAATGGCGGTGATATTGAAGGCGCAAAGAAGCTTCTTGCAGAAGCAGGCTATGACGGCACGCCTGTTGTTATTCTTCAGCCAACCGATGTTCGCGTCATTGCCTCGCAGCCTATCGTCGCTGCACAGGCCCTTCGTGCCGCAGGCTTCAATGTCGATTTGCAGCCGATGGATTGGCAGACTGTTGTCACGCGCCGCGCCAATCAGGGCAAGCCAAGCGAAGGTGGCTGGAACCTGTTCTTCACTAACTGGATCGTGCCGGAAGTTGATAATCCGCTGATCAGCCCTATGCTAAACGGTCGTGGTGATCAGGCCTGGTTTGGCTGGCCGAAGGACGATGAAATCGAAGCCATGCGCCAGGAGTTCATCGACGCGACAACGCCTGAGCAACGCAAGGAAGTTGCGAAGAAAATTCAGGTACACGCGATGGACACCGTCAGCTATTTGCCACTTGGCCAGTTCTATTCGCCACATGCACGCAGCAAGGCCCTTGAGGACATGGTCATGTCTCCGGTTCAGGTTTTCTGGAACGTGAAAAAGGCCGAATAGGCTTTTGAAACTGCCGCGCACAAAAGCGGCAGATACCAAACAGGCGGCAGTTCTGAGTGTTACGAATTGCCGCCTCACAGGATCAGACAAGAATGTGAAGTGAGCGCTTCTTGCGCCGATTAGCTTGAGTTCTGGCAAGCTTCACATCTGCTTGACTATTTTTTCGACAAGGACAACTCGATGTTCGGTTTCATCCTGCGTCGCATTCTTGCCGTCATTCCGGTGATGGCAATCGTAGCGATCTTTGTTTTCCTGCTTTTGCGTCTGACGCCAGGCGATCCAGCTGCAATCATTGCGGGTGATGCCGCAACGACGGAACAGCTTGACCGTATCCGTGAATCGCTGGGGCTAAATCTGCCACTTCATGTGCAATTTATCACATGGCTCGGCCATCTGCTTCAGGGTGATCTTGGCACATCGCTTATTTCGGGAACGTCAGTCACGACGATGATCGGGCAGCGCATCTGGCCGACCCTGAACATTGCGGTGCTGACAATTGTCCTTTCTGTTGTCATCGCAGTTCCGCTTGGAATTCTTGCCGCATGGCGTCATCGTAGCTGGATCGATTACGGCGTCATGACGCTGTCGGTTCTCGGCTTTTCGATACCTGTCTTTGTCATCGGCTATCTGTTCATCCAATTCTTCTCCATCGAACTGCGCTGGTTTCCCGTCCAGGGATATACGGCGCCATCCGAAAACTTCGGCAAGTTTCTGTCACGCGCAGCCCTTCCCTGCTTCACGCTCGCAGTCATATATGTGGCGCTGATCGCCCGCATGACACGCGCATCGATGCTCGAAGTGCTTGGTGAGGACTATATCCGAACGGCACGTGCCAAAGGTGCACGCGAGAAAGTGGTTCTCTTCCACCATGCATTGCGCAATGCAGCCGTCCCTATCCTGACGGTCATCGGAACCGGCTTTGCGCTGCTTATCGGCGGCGTGGTGGTGACGGAAAGCGTCTTCAACATTCCGGGCATCGGACGCCTGACCGTAGATGCGGTTCTTGCACGCGACTATCCGGTTATTCAGGGAATGATCCTGCTCACCAGTGCGCTCTATGTGTTCGTCAATCTGCTGATTGATCTCTCATACACTCTCTTCGACCCAAGGATTCGTTACTGATGACAGCCTCACATCGCCCGGCAGCACGCCTGCAATGGCTGCTCAATTCCTTATCCTTCTCCAAGGCCACGCGGCTTGGAATTGGCCCCGTGGTCGCTGCAATTGTTCTGATTGCGATCGTAGCGATAACCCTGATTTCGCCATGGATTGTTCCGCATGATCCAATGAGCATGGATGCGCTGCAACGCCTCAAGCCCCCTTCGGATATCTATCCTCTAGGCACAGACGGCTATGGTCGGGATCTCATGTCACGTGTACTGATGGGCGGACAGGTTTCGCTGCTCATCGGCATAGGGGCTGCGATTGTCAGCGTGTTGCTCGGCTTGTTTATTGGCCTGATTGCCGGGTTCTTCCGCTTTGCGGATGCAATCATCATGCGCATCATGGACAGCCTTATGGCCATCCCTTCCATCCTGCTTGCTATCGCTTTGATTGCACTCAACGGCCCAAGCATTTGGTCTGTTCTCGCAGCTATCACCATCCCGGAAATTCCGCGCGTGGTACGTCTGGTACGCTCCATCGTCCTATCAGCGCGTGAAGAACCCTATATTGAAGCAGCGCTCTCGCTCGGTTCTTCGACGCCGAAAATCATCTGGCAGCATCTAATGCCCAACACCTTGGCACCACTCACAGTTCAGGCCACCTATGTCTGCGCATCCGCCATTCTGACCGAAGCAATTCTGTCCTTCCTTGGTGCGGGTGTTTCGACCGAAATTCCGACATGGGGTAATATCATGGCCGAGGGCAGGCTCTACTTCCAGCTCAAGCCATCATTGATCTTCTGGCCGGGCCTGTTGCTGTCACTGTGCATCCTTTCCATCAACCTTCTGGGCGATACGGCGCGCGATCTGCTCGATCCACGTCTGAAGAAACGCGAGGGCTGATCATGATTTTCAAAAACCGCAATTTTGATAAAGAACCAACTGTTCTCGAAATATCCGACCTGACCGTCAGGCTTGCAGGCAATAGCAATGCAGCACCGGTTCTCAATGGTATTTCGCTCAAAATCCGCAAAGGTGAAACGGTTTGTCTTGTGGGCGAAAGTGGCTCAGGCAAGTCTGTCACCTCCCTTTCGATCATGGGGCTTTTGCCAAAAGGTGCGCTTGAGCCTGCTGGCGGACGAGTTGATCTTGAAGGCCAAAATCTTCTCGATCTTGGTCCGCAGGCGATGCGTGCCATTCGGGCACGAAAAATATCCATGATCTTTCAGGAGCCGATGACTGCACTTAATCCGGTGCTGCGCGTTGGCGAGCAGATCGAAGAAGTTCTGCGCACGCATTTGAATCTGCCTGCGAGCGAACGAAAAGCTCGCGTTCTCGATATTATGGAGCAGGTGCATCTGCCTGACATCGACCGTGTCTATCGCTCCTATCCGCATCAGCTTTCAGGCGGTCAGCGGCAGCGCATCATGATTGCCATGGCACTTGTGCTTGAACCACAATTGCTCATTGCCGATGAACCGACGACTGCACTCGATGTCACCACACAAAAGCAGATACTCAGCCTGATTTCCGAATTGCAGGAAAAGCACGGCACGGCTGTGCTTTTCATCACGCATGACATGGGTGTGGTGGCAGAAATTGCAGACACTGTTCATGTGATGAAACATGGCAGCGTGGTCGAGCATGCGCCCGTTGAAACGCTGCTGCGTGCGCCACAGGAAGACTATACCAAGAAGCTGCTGCAATCGGTGCCAAGCCTGACGCCGCGTGCGGCCCGCGATGTTGCTTCCGAAAAAACGGCGCTTCGCGTCAATGATCTTCAAAAGAGCTATGGAACGCATTCCGTCTTCAAAAAAGGCGATCAAACCTTCGCGGCGAGCGATGTGAGCTTCACGATCAAACGCGGTCGCACGCTCGGGATTGTTGGCGAAAGCGGCTCGGGAAAATCGACTGTGGCTCGTTGCGTGATGCGGCTGATTGAGCCCACATCTGGTGAGATTAAGGTAGCGGAATTTGATATTGCGCAACTCTCACAGCGTCAGCTGAAACCCCATCGCAAACATATCCAGATCATCTTTCAGGACCCATTTCGTTCTCTCAATCCGCGCTGGACAATTGGCAGAAGTCTGATTGAGGGTCCGGTCAATATGGGCGTCGACAAGCGTAAAGCGACTGCACGCGCCGCAGAGCTTCTGCAATTGGTCGGATTGCCGGAAGATGCCATCAATCGCTATCCGCATCAGTTCTCCGGCGGACAGCGCCAGCGTGTTGCTATTGCCCGCGCCGTTGCCATGGAACCTGACGTTCTTGTCGCCGATGAAGCAGTTTCAGCGCTCGACGTTTCGGTTCAGGCGCAGGTGCTGCAATTGCTCGACGAATTGCAGGAAAAACTCGGCATTGCCATCCTTTTCATCACTCACGATCTGCGCGTGGCAGCGCAGATTTGCGACGATGTACTGGTGATGCAACATGGACGCATCGTCGAATACGACACCGCATTCAATGTGCTTTCCGAGCCAAAACACGCCTATACGCGCAGCCTTATTGATGCTGCTCCTGGCAGAGAATGGGATTTCGCCCAGTTCCGGGAACTTCACGATGCCTGAACCGGCGTCCTGCGAACCAGATTTCTATATTCACTTATTATGGACCGATCTCAATCATGACTAAACTTAATGCTCTCAATGTCCAAGAAATGGTCGACGGCTATCAGGCTGGCACTTTTTCTCCGGTGGATGTTACCAGAGACGTTCTTGAACACATTGAGCTTCGCGAACCGCAGCTCAATGCGATGTGGTTTGTTGATGCCGAAGGCGCGCTGGAATCCGCACGCGCTTCAGAAGCACGCTGGCAGGCCGGAGAGCCAATTCGAGTGAGGGGCGTGTCGTTAGATGGCGTTCCTATAACGCTTAAGGAAAATATCGCGACAAAGGGCGTGCCAATGCCGCTTGGCACCGCGTCCGGTGATATGACACCTAAGACTGCGGATTCACCGCCGGCTGCTCGTCTGCGTGAAGCAGGGGCGGTCTTTCTCGGACGAACGACAATGCCAGATTTCGGAATGGCGTCATCGGGCACATCAAGTTTTCACAAGCTTGCCCGCAATCCGTGGAATCTGGAAAAAAATCCGGGTGGATCGAGTGCCGGAGCCGCAGCAGCCGGGGCCGCGGGCTATGGCCCCATCCATCTTGGCACGGATATCGGTGGGTCCGTTCGTCTACCAGCCGCATGGTGTGGTTTGGTCGGACATAAGCCCAGCCTGGGGCGCATACCTATCGAACCACCATTTATGGGACGTGCTGCAGGACCTATGACGCGTAGTGTGAGAGACGCAGCCATAGCTATGGCGGTTCTGTCGCAACCGGATTGTCGCGATCACATGAGCCTTCCTGACGCTGAGATTGACTGGCTCAATCTGGAACGAGACGTTCGTGGTCTTAAAATCGGCTTGCTGCTCGATCCGGGCTGCGGGATGCCTGTGGATCCGCAGGTAACAGAGGCCGTGCAGGCTGCGGCTAAGGTTTTTGAAAATGCGGGAGCGCATGTCGAACTGCTTAAACCGTGGATGACACCTGAAATGCTTCGTGGCCTCGATCATTTCTGGCGCACAAGGTCCGGTCTGGACGTGCAGGCCCTGCCTGCGCATACGCGCGAGAAAATTCTGCCGATAATGCGCGAATGGGCGGAATCTGGCCTCGGAAAGTCAGGCGAAGAAGTATTCCATAATTATCTGATGACACTGGAGATCCGCTCTAAAACAGTGTCAGCGACAGCCGGATATGACTTCGTTCTGACGCCGATTTCACCCAATGTCAGCTTTCCCGCGGAATGGACTTATCCGAACGGCAATACTGTAGAGGGTGCGCAATCGCATATTAATTTTACACTGCTTTTCAACATGAGCGAACAGCCAGCCATATCGGTCAATTGCGGCTATGACAGCGCGGGTGTGCCAATTGGTTTGCAGATAGCCGGTCGGCGTTTCGATGATCTCGGCGTCTTGCAGATGGCACATGCTTGGGAAGAAATGCGTGGTGCACAGCGCGCCTGGCCTTTCTGATACGCAGACTTGATCGGGCAGTGACGATAAGACCCTGCCCGACTTCTCATACCCCTTGTCGAAATCCCAAACTGATACATATCCATTCTTATCTTGTTGATCAGGGAGACAACGAATGGGTGAAGCAGGTATAGGCTGGATTGCAGCAATCATCATTGGGGGCCTTGCAGGCTGGATTGCGTCAAATTTCATGAATAGCAACACCGGCATATTCATGAATATCATTCTGGGTATCATCGGCGCAGCTATCGCCAGCTTTATTTTCAGCTTCCTCGGTGTGTCGTTCGGTGGCTGGCTCGGCTATCTGATTGCAGGCTTTATCGGAGCCTGTATATTGATCTGGGTCGGGCGGGCAATCCGTTGACAGCCAAATAAGAACAAGAAAAGCCCCGCACTGCGGGGCTTTTCTTTATCGCTAATTTAAACGTATTTTAAATTGAAACACCCTACTTATTGCGTCTATTACAAGATGCGTTGAAAATTTGCGGAGTGGTGGGGTGATACGAATATTGTTTCTTCTGCTGGGCCGCGAGATCATTCAGCGGCACTGGAGAACATTGCTGGCGATTGCCGTTCTTTGGATTATCGGCGGAAGCTTAATTGTAATTGATGCACTGGACGGCAAAACTGTTCTGCCTGCACGTGTTTTTGGCTATTTCCTGCTGCCTGAGGCTGCATTATGCCTCTTTGCGGCCATTGCCAGCCAAGGAACCGCTCGCCGAATGCGTCTCGTGCAAGGTATAGCTTTGCTCGGCGTCAGCATACTGATCATCAGCTCGACACCGGCAAGCAATTTCACACTTGCAATGCTGTTTGGCCTCTGCTTCCTCATTGACGGTGTTGTGCGCATAGCAAGCGCATGGGTGGTTCGCTATCCGCGCTGGCGCGTGGGATTGATCGGCGGCATCGTTGAAGTCCTGATTGCAATTGGCACGCTTCAACCATGGCCAACATGGTACGAAGGAACCGTCGGCGTCAATGTCGGCGCGGTGCTCATCCTGACCGGCGTTGGCCTGCTCAGCATAGCGTTTCGCATCAAGCGCATGGAAGCTGATGCATCGCTGACCAGCATTCTCAGCAGAAATCCTTTTAATTATCGTGCGGCACAGCTTTATCAAAAGCGCAGCGCAAAAAACCGCAAAAAGCTGATTGTGCATGTCTGGACACCAACCGGCACCGCTATGACATCACTTCGGCAACGAGCCATCAACCGTTACATCGCAGCGGTCGATAGCAATGGTGTCATTTCGACAGGACATTCAGCGCTGGAAATGGCGCCCGATCTCTACATCAGCCATTATCCGGCTGCTGAAATCGACCGCAACCCGGATGAATTCAGCCGCACTCTGCGCGCAACCGCAGACAACAATGTTCCCGGACGCTTTTTACCAAGCTACGAATTTGAATCCGCTGACTGGTGTCCATCCACCGTGCAAGTCGAAATCAACAATATAGATGCCGCACGCCTACGCCGGTTCTGGAAACATTATCGCGCAAACGACACTTACAATCTGACAAACAGAAACTGTTCAAGTGCTGTTGCCGATGCTCTCGACGCCGCCCTTGAAGGCGTTTATCGCGACCACAGATGGCCCGTTTTCCGAGCTCTGCAAGCACTCGTATTTCCTGAGTTATGGGCCGCAGGACTTATGCGCAAACGTGCAGAATCCATGGCATGGACGCCGGGGCTGGTGCTTGATTATGCGCGCGCCTTGTCAGCACTGGTCGATCATTCCGGCCGTCCTCCGACAAAGCAAAGCTTTCACCTTGTAAAAAAATATTCGCCGCGCAAATCAAAAGCCCCCATAAGTTAAAACGTCCAACGAAGACGTTTTAACTTGATTATTTTACTCATGTTAAATAAATTTTACTGATCGATCATACAATCAGATGGATCAGGCAGACGTGCATTTTACACCTCATATCCGGGCTTTTCACCTGCACAGCACAGCAAAAACTTTGCTCGTTGTGATGCTCCTTTACATTGCGCCACAAGCGGCCTTTGCCGAGAACAAGGAAGCCAAACGCATTGTCTCGCTTGGCCCGGACGTCACTGAAATAATATATGCACTTGGTGCTGGTGATAAGGTTGTGGCGGTTGATCGCAGCAGCAAATATCCTGCGGAGACAGCGAGTAAGGCCAATGTCGGCTATCGCCGAAGCCTTTCGCCCGAAGGTATTCTCACACTCAACACCGATCTGATTATCGCATCCGAAGATATTGGCCCACCGGAAACGACAGATGTGCTGAACCAGTCAGCGGTCGAAATCCTTTATGTACCGGTTGATAACAGCCGAGAAGGCCTGATCAATAAGATCGGGCTGATTGCGAAGCGGCTCAATCGCGAACAGCAAGGCGAGCTACTTACCCGCAAAGTGGTTGAAGATTTCGATGCTGCAACAGCCTATGCCAATAAGGTGTCGGCCGGAAAGCAAAAGCGGGTCGTCTTTTTCCACGGTCTGGCCCGGCTAAGCGGCGCGGGAAGCGATACGGCAGCAGACGCATTCATCCGCTATGCAGGCGGGATCAATCCGCTATCCGTCTATTCCGGTTATAAACCCGTGTCCGAAGAATGGCTGGTCAAAGCTGAACCGGATGTGGTGTTGATGCTCTCAGATGGCAATGGCGGCCCGACACGCGAGGATGTATTTTCCCAAAAAGCGCTGCAAGAAACACCAGCAGCGCGCAGTCAATCGCTGGTGGTTCTGGAAGGGCCATATATGCTGGGCTTTGGTCCACGAACCGCAGAAGCCGTGCGAAAATTAGCGGCAGCTCTCTATGAATAGAAAAAGCCCCTCCACTGGAGGGGCTTTCTGTTTTTTACAATGCGGTAAGATTACGCGAAATCTTCCGGCAGCAATTCCTTCGGGAAGTTCTGGTAAGAAACCGGACGCAGGAAGCGGCGAATGGACATCGTGCCCACACTCGTTGCGCCGAAATTGGTCGATGCTGGGTAAGGTCCGCCATGAACCATGGAGTCCACCACTTCAACGCCGGTGGGGAAACCATTGACCAGCACACGACCTGCCTTGCGCTCCAGAACTGGAAGAAGCTTGCGTGCACTGTCAATGTCACCACCATCCATATGAATGGTTGTAGTCAACTGACCTTCGAAACCGCGCGCGAGTGTTTCCATCTCGTCAACCGAACCAACGCGAATGACCAGTCCAAGCGGACCAAAGACTTCTTCGCCTAAAGCATGATCGGACAGGAAGCGTTCGCCGGTTGTTTCAAACAGATTTGGCGAAGCCTGACGACCTGAAGATTCGGTCTCGTAGAGTGGCTTAACGGCATTGCGCGTATCAAAACGCTCTTTGCCTTCATGATAAGCCTGTGCGATGCCGTCGGTCAGCATGGTCTGTGGAGCGACCTTCTTGAGGCCTTCAACGGTTGCTGCGGTAAAGCGATCAGCATCCGCACCGTCGAGAACAACTGCAATGCCCGGATTGGTGCAGAACTGGCCTGCACCCATGGTCAGCGAACCGGCCCAGCCCTGTCCGAGTGTGTCGGCGCGTGCCTTCATAGCTTCCGGCAGCAGGAACATCGGATTGACAGAACCAAGCTCACCGAAGAACGGAATTGGTTCAGGACGTGCTGCGCAAAGATCAAACAATGCACGACCACCACCAAGCGAGCCGGTAAAGCCGACAGCCTTGATATTTGGATGCTGAACCAGTGCATGACCGACATCGCGGCGACCGCCCTGAATGAGCGAGAACACGCCCGGATGAACGCCTGTCTTGGCAATAGCAGCTTCAACAGCCTGTGCAACGATTTCACCTGTTCCCGGATGCGCCGAATGGCCCTTCACAACGACAGGGCAACCGGCAGCCAGGGCTGCTGCGGTATCGCCGCCAGCAGTCGAAAATGCCAGCGGGAAGTTGGAAGCGCCGAACACCGCAACAGGGCCGATCGGACGCTGTACAAGACGAATTTCAGGGCGCGGTGCAGGCTGACGATCTGGAAGTGCGCCATCAAAACGACGATCAAGATAATCGCCCTTTTCGATATGATCTGCGAAGAGACGAAGCTGGCCGGTGGTGCGTCCGGTTTCACCCTGAAGACGGGCTTCAGGCAGACCAGTTTCCTGCGAGCCGATCACAACAATATCGGCAACACGTGCTTCGATTTCGTCGGCAATCGCGCGCAGGAATGTGGCACGTTCAGCGCGGGTCGAATAGCCATATGTCCAGAACGCATCTTCCGCAGCTTCACAGGCGCGGTTTACCAGTTCGACTGTACCAACTGCGAATGAATGGGCAGGCCCACTTGCTGGTGAAGATTCAAAAGTACCGGCTCCGTCGAGCCACTCGCCAGCAACAAGGTGTTTTCCTTTGGGCGTGAATGCCATTCGTTCATCCTCCTGTAGAAATCAGCGTACAATTGGGCCACTATTCGACCGTATCTAAATTGCACTTGCCTAGTGATTGTATACCCTAAATCTTTGTATACAGTGTGTGCGCAGATATCAATTGCCTGCGGGGCATACCTTGCAGGTTTAGCTATGAAAGACGCATGATGAGCGAGACCACTATCCTGAGCATTGCCACGCTTCACGATCGCGTAGAAGCGATTTTTCGTAAAGCAGGGCTAAACGCAATACAGGCTGCGGCCGTCGCTCGTGTGATTGTTGCGGGTGAACGCGATCACTGCAAATCTCACGGCATATACCGTATCGAAGGTGCGCTTCGCACAGTCAAGGCCGGAAAGGTAAAAGCCGACGCAATTCCTGAAATCATTGCGCAGGAAGCCTCCAGCATCGTGCGTGTGAATGCAAATTTTGGCTTTGCCAATGCAGCATTTGAGGCAGGTGTACCCATTCTGGCCGAGCGCGCACGCAAAAACGGCGTTGCAGCACTGGTGATCAATGACTGTACGCATTTTTCCGCCCTCTGGCCAGAAGTTGAAGCACTGACGTCAGAAGGTCTGGCGGCACTTGTCATGTGTCCGAGCTATGCAACCGTCGCCCCCACCGGCGGCAACAAGCCATTGCTTGGCACAAACCCATTTGCATTTGGCTGGCCGCGCAAGGAAACCTCGCCTTATGTCTTCGACTTTGCCACGTCTGTTGCAGCCCGTGGCGAAATCGAATTGCACCGCCGCGCCGGCAAGCAATTGCCGGAAGGCTGGGCGCTGGATGCAGACGGCAACCCCACAACCGATCCTGAAACGGCACTAGCCGGTGCGATGTTACCATTTGGCGAACACAAAGGATCTGCTATCAGCACGATGGTTGAACTTCTTGCCGCAATCATGATCGGAGATCTGACGAGCCCGGAAGTTCTTGATTTCCTCGGCACCACAACGCTTTCCCCGGTGCATGGTGAACTGATCATTGCGTTCTCGCCCGAAGCTTTTGCAAAAGGCCGTCCCGGCGACCCATTTGCGCGTGCCGAAAGCCTGTTCGGCGCGATTGTCGGCCAGGGTGCACGCCTGCCTTCGCAGCGTCGCTTCAAAGCGCGTGCGGAATCCGAAAGCGAAGGCATTAAACTCACTCAAGCCGAAATCGATCAGTTGGATCTGCTGCTTGAAAAAGGCTTAGAAGCCATATCCTGAAAAACAAAAAAGGCCCTCCATTTGGAGGGCCTTTTTCCTTAGCGTAAAATTACGCTTTGTACGTCTGCACAGCGCCGGGAAGCTTGCTCCACTCGGCATACCAGTTGTTGAACAGCTTGAACTGTGCTTCCACATAGCCGCGCTGGCTATCCGACAACGCATCGCTTGCGTTGAAATGCAGCGTATATTCCTTGTCGCCCTTAAGCACCATCATATGCTTGAAATAGAGCACGAGATCCGGGCCTTCATCGAAGGACGAAAGAACGGCAAGCGCCTGTTCGAGTTCAAGCGCGCGCTGACGCGCATCGGCATCGCCCTTTGCGGCAGCCTGCGAAAGCTTGCAAAGCTGAATGACTTCCTTTGGCAACACATTACCGATGCCAGTGATTGCACCCGTTGCACCGCAATTGACGAAGCCGTGGAACACTGCCGTATCAACGCCAATCATGAGCGTGACTTCATCGTCACGGCTGGTGATGTGTTCGGCTGCATAACGCATATCGTCCGGACCACCGAATTCTTTGAATCCGACAAGGTTTGGATGCTCTGCGCGCAGCGCAAAAAACAGATCGGCGCGCGTTGCAAAGCCATAATACGGACTGTTGTAAATGACGGCTGGAAGATCAGGCGCTGCGGAAAGAACAGCCTTGAAGTGATCTTTCTGCGCAGCAATCACCGAGCCCCGCGAAAGAACGCGCGGGATAACCATCAGACCTTTTGCGCCAACCTTCTGCGCATGGGCCGCATGGGCTGCAGCAACAGCAGTGTTCACAGCACCTGTACCGACGATGACAGGAACGCCAGCGGCGGTCAGACGTGCAACGCCTTCCATACGCTGTTCATCTGTCAGCAGAGGCCAATCGCCCATCGAACCGCAATAGACAACCGCCGACATGCCAGCGGCAATCAGTTCCTTGCCCTTGCGTACCAGCGCATCAAAATCTGGTGTGCGATCATCCTTGCAAGGGGTCATCAAAGCCGGGATCACGCCGGAAAAGATATTGGCAGCCATCTAAAAATCCTCTCAGAGCATCGCCCGCAAACAGCTTGATGCAGGCTATGCCACAAAACAAAACCAGAGCGATTGACCAACACGGCGACTGCCGCTTTCAGTACTCTGCAACTGATATATCAGTTTGTATTTTATTTGTCGACAGGAATTACACGGCGCTAGAGGTTTATTTCCAGACGGTCATCACGCATCACCAGTTTTTGCACCTGACGCACGATCTGCTCAGCGTGTTCATGCGCCAGTTTTTCGGCAAGGTTCATGTCGCGTGCAGCAATTGCTGCGATCATTTCCTCATGTTCTTCCACAAACCGTCTTGGCAATTGATCATTATAAGACTGATAGTAAAGCCGGAGAATGCGCCGCCCTTCGTCGAGCAAGCGTTTGAAAAGCCCGGTAAAATACGGATTGCGACCGGCCTCGGCAATCGCGAGATGCAAGGCTGCATTGGTCGCAATCATTGCAAGTGCATCCTGTGTTTCAACGGCGCTGGTAAACTCTGACTGATGAATTGCTATTATCTCAAGATCTTCCGGCCGATGGTTTTTAGCCGCAAGCTGGGTCGTGACGCGATACATCAATGTGAGCGCATCAAAATAGGTATGCATATTGAGGAAATCGATATTCGAGACCATGGTCGAACGATTGGGCAGCGTATCGATAAGCCCCTCACCCGCCAGTCGCACCAAAGCCTCCCGGATCGGCGTGCGGGACATTTTGAACCGCTCGGCAAGCTGCACTTCATCGATAGGGCTACCGGGCTGCAGTACCAGATCGAGAATTTCGTCACGCAACAGGTCATAGACCATTTTTCCGCCCGAACCGCGCTTGCGTTCGGGCGTGCCGTTGTTTTCGCTTTCCGTCATCGGCATATCCTTATGCTGTTATCAGGCGAAAGGCTCAGTCGGACTCTTGGCAGGCTGCGTAAACCAGTTCGGACCATCAGCATCCATATAAATATGGTCTTCCAGACGCACGCCAAACTGCCCCGGTACAACAATCATCGGTTCATTTGAGAAGCACATACCGCGCGCGAGTGGCAATTGATTGCCACGAACGATGTAAGGCGCTTCGTGAATTTCAAGACCAAGACCATGCCCCGCACGATGTGGCAAACCGGGAAGCTGATAATCCGGGCCAAGGCCATGTTTTACCAACACGCTGCGGGCTGCATCATCAAGACTGGAACAGGCTGCTCCAATTTTTGCAGCATCAAAAACCGCCTGTTGCGCTTCACGCTCAATTGTCCAGATGCGGGTAAAATCTGCAGTCGGCTCATCCAGCATATAGGTGCGGGTCAGGTCCGAATGATAGCCGTCAATCCGGCAACCAGTATCAACCAGAATAACATCGCCATTTTTATAGAACTGCTCGCCATCTGCTCCATGCGGCAATGAAGTTGCCTCACCAAAGGAAACAATGCAGAATTTCGAACCAGCGCTTGCGCCCATTTCGCGATGCTGGTCATCAATAAAGCGCACAACATCGGATGCAGCCACGCCCGGACGAATAAAAGCATGCGCGCGACGATGCACTTCCAGCGTCAATTCCATCGCATATTTGATGATGCCGATCTCGGCTTCCGATTTGACAATCCGCTGTTCGCGAATAATCGGACCAGCATCGACCAGACGATCAGCACCAATCGCCTTGCGCAGTGCGTTATAGACAAAAAGCGGTACAGCATCGTCAACCGCCAATATTTCTTCGGATTTCAGAAGCGACGCGACAATCACGCTGCTATTCTGCTCTTCCTGCCAGATGCGGATTTCACCCGGTAAATGCGGAAGGCTTTCCACACGGCTCAGCTCAAAACCGGGAACGATGTAGATTATCTCGGTCTGCGTGATCACCGCAGCCAGCAGACGTTCGCTCGAATGCCAGACAAGGCCAGTGAAATAAAGCAAGCTCTCGGTCGACCCAAGCAGCAACGCCCCAATGTTTTGCTCGTGTAACGAGTGGCGCAGAATTTTTAATCGCTGCAACCGCTCGTCATCGGAAATGCGCAGGCCATGGGAGGTCGGAGACATTGATTATTCCTTTCAGCAGATGCCACATAGTACGCGGCATGCTGAAAGGATAAATCGCTGTACGCAATTTGTCGACAAATTAGATTTTAACCAAGCCTGTTCTTTTGAGAAGCCCCATCAAAAGCAATGGCAGAAGCGTTGTCAACAGGATCGCGATGAAGGCCATAGCCATGCCAAGACCAATCGAGCCTTGTTCAAACTGACGCCAGATGAAGATCGATATGGTCTGCATACCGACCGGCGCCACGAGAATCGACGCCACCAATTCACGCGTTGCGACCGCAAAAACAAGCAGCATCGCCGTGATAAGACTTGGCGCAATCAGCGGCAACATGATGCGTCGGAACGTCGTAAAACTGCCCGCGCCACACACACGCGCTGCAGCCTCCAGATTATCACCAATCTGATGGAATGCAGCAGTAGCATAGCGAATTGGCTGGGGCAGCAGAATGCAGCAATAGGCCAGCAGCAGGATCAGCGGCGTGTTGTATGGCGAAATAAGCAAGGACGGCTGGTTCCATGCAAGAATAAGCCCCACGGCAACCACAACGCCCGGCAGCGAATTTGGCAATACGGTTAGCACATCAAGCCAGAACCGCCCGCGAAAGCGCATTTTCACGACTGCATAGGCGGCAATTGCTCCAAGCAGACCTGTCAGCAACGCGCTTGTAATCCCCAGGGAAAGGCTATTGGTCAGCGCGCGCATGGCACCTGCACTGTTATCGGCAATCGCTGCAAAATTATCGAAACCAAGATTTGCTGGCGTCAGTCCGCCTGAAATCGTCTTCGACATGGCCGTTGCGAGGATCGCAAGCAGAGGCACGCCGGTTGCGGCAAAGGCAACAACACCAAACAGAATGACCACCGGAATTTTTAACGCTCCAAGTTCGCGCTTGTCTTTGTTTTGCGGCTTACCGCCCGTCGTCACATAGGAACGGCGCGTCAAAATCCAACGCTGAAACATGAATGCCGCAAGCGAAAGACAGACAAGTGCCAGCGAGAAAACGGCAGCACCCGACAGATCAATCGGCCAGTCGGATATGCGCATGTCAATTTCTGTGACCAGCACTTCAAAACCGGAGCGGCTGCCTAGGGCCGCTGGTGTGCCATATTCCTCAATTGCCGAAGCGAAGACGAGTAGCAGACTGGCCGCAAGTCCCGGTGTTGCGAGCGGCAATGTAATTCGAAAAAACGAGCGCCATGGGGAAGCCCCGAAAACGCGGCCCACATCAGAATAACGTGCGCCCACCGCTTCGATGGTCCGTGACACGGCAAAATAGACCAGCGGAAATGTATTAAGCGCCATCACGAAAGTCATGCCGGCAAGCGAAAACAGAAATGGCGCTAAGTGAAAACCCGCAAGCTGATCGAGATATCCGCGCGGCTGTAATGTCATGATCCAGCCAAGCGTTGCAATATAGGGCGGGATCATGAAGGGCACGAGCATCAGCACGTCCCACATCAGCGCGAACGGCACTTTATAAAGCGCCCTGAACACTGCCAGCGGCACGGCGATGAACGCAGACAAGACAACAACACAAAGCCCCAGCAACACCGTATTGCCGGTCATGCGCAGCAGTCTGGGGTCCTCAAACAAAGCTGGAAGATGTATGAATGGTGCTGCGAGCGAGCCTCGACCAAGCTGCGGGAAAATTGCCTGCAAAACGATGAAGATAAATGGCACCGCAACGACAATGGCCAGCCCGATGACAGCAACCAGGCCAAGCGGGTTTGCGGCACTAGCGGTCTTTGCATTCATGATTGCCTCTGCGGTCGTCTTGCAACGGATTAAAAATCAGTTGGCTGAAAATCTGATAACTGAATGAAAAACGGCTCTTCCCGAGAATAAGAAGAGCCGTCGATTATAAAATTAATTCTTTGCGCCGAAGATCGCGTTGAATTCCTTCAGCGTTTCGTCACGCTTGCCATAAACGGCTGCAGCGTCGATCTTGAGGATTTTCAGGTCCTTGATCAGCGGGCGGTTTGCAGCAACATCAGAACGCGCCGGCATCAAATAAGCATCAGCTACAAGCTTCTGACCTTCGTCAGAGAGCATATAATCGATGAACTGCTTGGCTTCGTCCTGATTTTTCGACCAGTTGAGGATCATGGCCGGACGCGGTGCGATAACCGTTCCTGAGGTCGGGAAAATAACGTCGATAGCTTCGCCCTTGGCCTTGCCTGCAAGCGAGATGTAATCGACTGCACCGAAAACCGCAGCCTTGGCACCCTGCAGAACTGGATTGAGCGCCTCTGCATTGGCACCGGCAGCAATTGCGCCGTTCGCCTGCAAGTTCTTGAACAGATCCCAGCCCTGTTCTGCCGAAAGTGCTGCAACGAGTTCGAAAGTTGCACCCGACTGCGATGGATCAGGCAGATTTACCAGATCCTTGTATTCAGGCTTGGCCAGATCAGACCATTCGGCAGGCTTAGGGGTCTTGCTGTTTGGGTTCCATGCAATGCCGAGCGCCGATACGCCCTGCGCAACAGCTGTTTCGCTCTTGAGGAAATCCGGCACGGATTCAGCATTCGGGCTGGTATAAGCCACCAGCCAGTCACGCTTGGCAAAATCAGTTGCTGTATCCCATGATGCCGAAATAAGAACATCGACAACAGGATTTGCAGCTTCCGCTTCAATACGCGCCATGACCTTGCCGGTCGTTGCCTGAAAAACATTGACCTTGGTGCCGGTTTTGGCCGTGAAGCCAGCAGCCAGACCTTCAATCAGCTTGCCAGGACCAGCCGAATAAACGGTGATGTCGGCAAAAGCTGCCGTGCTTGCAAGCAATGCAGCCGCAAACGCCATGCTTGCGCCGATTAGGGACTTTTTCATAAATCTCTCCTGAGATGCGGGATGTGAAGTGATTACTATGCAAACCAGCGGAGCTTTTCCGCGTCGATTGCGATACCGACCGGAACGCCAGGGGTAAGACGATTGCTATCGAGATAAGTCAGTTCATGGGACACGGTCTGCGAACCGATGCGCACTGTGGTCAGATGGCCATCACCGCGAAACTGCGTGCGCAAAACCGTTGCTGGAATGGACGAGCTGCACAATTCCACACTGCGAACAGAGCGCGATGGCAGAAGAACATGCGTTGCCTGCGCAGGTGCCGCACCGTGATTGAGACTGATTTCGGTCTGTGAAATGCGATAGCCTGTGCTTTCGCGTTCAACTGGCATCACACAGCCAAGGCGCAGGAAATCCGCAACGGCAGGTGTCGTGGGCTGTGCCACAAGTATTTCCGGGGCCGCCAGTTGTTCAATCACGCCAGCCCGCATGATCGCGACCTGGTGCGCGAGCGAAAAAGCCTCGCTCTGATCATGAGTAACATAGATGGCCGTAAGACCGAGGTTAGCAACAAGCTGGCCAATTTCAGTGACCATATTCTCACGCAATTCGCGGTCAAGATTGGAAAGCGGCTCATCAAAAAGCACTAGGCCCGGCTCGGCAACGATGGCACGGGCAATCGCCACACGCTGTTGCTGACCACCTGACATATCGCTGATCGAGCGATCACCAAAGCCTGTCAGACCAACACGATCAAGCGCCGATTTCACACGTGTTTCGCGCTCGGCACGACCGACACCACGCATTTCCAGAGGAAACGAGACATTGCCATAGACCGTCATATGCGGCCACAAGGCATAATCCTGAAACACCATGCCAAGATGACGTTTTTCTGGTGGTGAAAACTTGCCCGATGCCGCATCGGCAACCTTCACGCCATTGATCGTGACCGATCCGGTTGTGGGCGCAAGAAGCCCCGCTACCAACCGCAGCAAAGTGGTCTTGCCACACCCCGACGGGCCGAGCAGCGCAAGCGTCTGGCCTTTGGGCAGGTTCAGATCAATGTTTTTAAGGATTGTGCTTGAGCCATAGGCAAGACTTAATCCCTCGGCCTGAACAGCAAAATCAGTATATATATTAGCTACTTGTAACATTGCCCGCAATCTTTGATTGTTTGCGCGCTTTTATTCTGCCTCCATGACAAAGGGATGACACAAATCACAAGGTGCGGGCGTGTTTTTTTCGGCAACGTTCTTCAACGTCGCCGAATCAAGATTAAAATTCAATGCCGGTAAAAAATTTCAAAGTTAAACGACCGTCATCGGCATAGTATAATTACAATTTTTTTTGCCTAAAATCGACATTGACTTGAAAATTAAAACCGAACTGATCGCATAAAATTAATGGAAAATGAACACACTAGGTCAAGTGCTTAAATATCTTAGATTTTTATAGAAAAACTTTTTTATACGCATTGCTTTCTAATATTAAAATTGACACACTGACAAACATAACAAGAAAACTAATACATATAATAGCAGTACGAACAATGTTGATAGATGCTGAAATCAGTTTGCTTTCGGCATTCCGGAGGAGCTATGTGTATTAATTACAGCGCGATTACAGTCGCCATTGCGGGGGCTTTATTGATACCAAGTATAGCGGCTGCCCAAACCCCTTCAGCACAGTTTACAGTTCAGATAACTATCGCGGGGTCCTGTCAGGTAAATTCTGCATCTAATATGGATTTTGGCAGTCACGGGGTGCTCAATACAAACTCCGATACTACGAGCACATTGACCGTCCAGTGTACGAATACAACGCCCTTCAATATAGGCTTGAGTGCTGGCAGCGGAGCAACAGCCACGGTAACCAACCGACAAATGACTGGACCGGGTGGCGCAACAATCACCTATTCACTTTACAGAACTGCCGCACGTGACACAGTTTGGGGGAATACGACCGGGACAAATACGGTTTCTGGAACGGGGACGGGAGCAGCACAGCAAATCACTGTTTATGGGCGAGTAGCTCCGCAGAATACCCCGGCACCAAACACCTATACCGACACCGTTACTGCGACAATAACCTATTAGAGCGCGAAAGGAGGATCGAATGCGTATTCTCGTGTTCGCAGCACTGGCCCTTGCTGGTCTGCATTTTTCGACTGCGTCGTCAAACGCAGCATCTTTAAGAGTGTCACCCGTTCTCATTGATCTCAATGCACCAACGGCTGCTTCCAGCGTTCAGATATGGAATGATGCAAAGCGTCCTATCAGTGTTCAGGTTCGAATTTTCCGCTGGAGCCAGAACAATGGCGTGGATAACTACACACCTGCAACCGATGTCGCAGTCAGTCCGCCAATTTCGCAATTGAAGCCGGGCGGAGAAAATATGGTCCGTGTGGTGCGCACTTCAAAGCGCCCTGTAAAGACTGAGGAAAGTTACCGTCTGATCGTTGATGAACTGCCCAGTGCCGCGCAAAGAAAATCCGGAACCGTCAATCTGGTCATCCGGCATTCTATCCCCGTATTCTTTTCACCACAGGAAAACAACGGCGCAGATGTCGTCTGGAGCGTTGTGAAAAAATCCGGTGGTTATCAGTTAACGCTCAACAACAAAGGCGACAAGCGTATGCGCGTTGCCGATCTCGCCTTACAAAACAAAGGTGGCGGAGCAATAGCACAGCATCCGGGCCTTTTGGGATACGTACTCGGAAAGTCCAGCGTCTCCTGGTTCATACCTGGGACGCGCAACAATCAAAGTGGTGGCTCGCTGACAATCTCCGCACAAAGCGAAGCAGGCCCCATTCATGCCCAAGCGAACGTCAGGGGCGGCTGAATTTGCTGTTTTGACGATTGCTAGTCTGATGATCTTCTCGGCCTTTCCGAAGGCTGCGGCTCAGGATTTGCCACCACCTTCGACAGGAATTGCACTTCCTGACGATGGGTTCCATGAGCTGCAACTTGAAGTCTTCGTAAACGGTTTCCCCACAGAGTTGATTGCAGCTTTTCGTCAAACTCCCGACGGGCTTTTATTGATTGAGCCCGTACAATTGAAAAATGTGGGCATCAAGCCTGCAAACGAAGCAACAAGAGAGGATGGCTGGGTCGATATTGGCAGGCTACCCGGTGTGGTGGCAACCTATGACGAGGAAAACCAGACTGTAAGTTTTGACGCTATGGAGGAAAGTCGCGCGGCACGGATCATCGACGCGCAAGCCGATGAAATACCGCAGGATGTTAACGAAGATACGCCCGTAACAACAAGCAATTTGGGTGGGCTTGTCAATTACACGGTTTTTGGCGCGACCGGCGGTCAGGAATGGAGCGATCTGACATCATTTCAGGGCGTGTCTGGCCTTTTTGAAGGGCGTCTGTTTGGCCCTTATGGCGTTTTGAGTTCATCACAGATTGCAAGTACTTCCGACGCGGAAAATTTCGGCTCGACGCGGCTCGATACGAGATGGTCTTATTCTGATCCCAAACGACTGATGACATATAATGTTGGCGACATAATTTCAGGCGGCCTGTCGTGGACGCGTCCGACACGTCTGGGCGGCATACAGATAAGGCGCAATTTCACACTGCGCCCTGATCTTGTAACCATGCCCCTGCCCGAGATTTCCGGCTCTGCCGCCGTCCCTTCAACAGTGGACGTCTATGTCGATAATGCGCAGCGCGCCTCGCGTTCGGTTCCATCGGGTCCGTTCTCAATCACCAATCTTCCAATTGTAACTGGCGCAGGCAATGCGCGTCTGGTGGTTCGCGATGCGTTGGGTCGCGAGACCATATCGGAAACGCCATTTTATGCGTCGTCCAACCTGCTGGCGAAAGGGCTTCTCGACTTCTCGGCAGAGCTTGGTTTCGCGCGCCGCTATTATGGCATTGAATCAAACGATTATGACGAGCGCCCTGTCGGGTCTGCCACAATGCGCTATGGATTAAACAACCATCTCACCCTCGAAGCCCATGTCGAAGGTGCCGAAAATTTCTACAATGCGGGCGCGGGCAGCGTCTTCAATATCGGCACTTTCGGCATTGGCTCCGTGGCAGCGTCCAGCAGCCGCTTTGGCAGCGAAACCGGGTATCAGCTTGCAGCAAGCATCGAAGCTGAACTCTGGAACATCAAGTTTTTTGCAAGAACACAACGGACTTTTGGCGACTATAACGATATTGCCTCCATAACTGCTGACATTCGCAAGTTTGGACTTCCATCAACGATCTATAGCACAAAGCCTCCGCGTTCGCTTGATCTGGCCTCTGTTTCCCTGCCGACCATGTTTGAGAACCTCAACTTTAATTTTTCTTACACACAGCTTGAAACTGCCAATTTCGATAAGTCCCGCCTCCTTGGAATGACCGCCACAAAGTCAATCGGACAAAAGGGAAATGTCTTCGTTTCAGCGTTCACAGACTTTGAGCGAAAAGGTTCTTTCGGTGTTTTCGCCGGCCTGTCATGGATGCTCGACGGCAATATTACAGCGTCGAGCAGCGTATCAACCGATGATTTAGGCACCAGTTTCACCGCAGATCTCATGAAATCTGAACAGGCTTCAATCGGTAGCAGCGGCTGGCGGTTGCGGGGCTCTTATGGTCAGAGCGACATAATTGCCGCCAGCGGCAGCTATAGAAGCACGATTGGCCGCGCTGAGGGCGGTGTCGAGAAATTCAATGAGAGTGTTCGCGCAACCGGGCAGTTTGAAGGCGCACTTATCCTTGCGGGTGGAGGTGCATTTTTATCCAGTCGTGTCGATGATGCTTTCAGCGTTGTCGATGTTGGTGCGCCAGGCGTCGAAGTATTCTACGAAAACCGCCCCATTGGAAAGACAAACAGAAGCGGCAAATTGTTGGTTTCAGACTTGCGGTCTTACGAAGATAACTCCATTTCGATCGATCCTTCCAATCTGCCGCTCGATGCCAGTGTCGGCACCACGCGCCAGATCATCCGCCCCAGTGATCGCAGCGGTGCTGTTGTTGATTTCAACGTATCCGCGCAAACCAGACCAGCATTGATGACTGTCCGTAACGAGGCAGGTGAATATGTTGAAACCGGAGCAATCGCCCAGCTCAACGGCAGCGAAAACACGATTGTTGGGTATGACGGTCAGGTCTATGTCGAAAATATCGCAAGCTCGAACAGATTGATTATCCAGCAATCCAACGGCGAGAGTTGCACCGTTTCATTTACTGCACCCGCGATCTCCGATGAACGAACCATCATTCCTGATGCCCTATGCCGGAAAGAGCCATGAGAAAACAGTTTGTGAAAATCTTTGCTGCAATGTTTCTGAATCTTATAGCTCTGAGTTTAGCTCTCGCCCAAACATGTACTGCCAATATCACAAACATGAACTTCGCAACCGTCAATCTTCAACAAGGTGTGGCTATCGATACGACCGCAACACTCAACGTAAACTGCTCAACGTCCCTTGATCTGGGTGTATTTATGCGAATTTGTCTCAATCTGGACGCTGGTAGCGGAGGAAGCTCTGGAAGCACACGATTGATGACCAGCGGTTCCAATACACTGTCTTATCAATTTTATCAGGACGCAAACAGAACCATCCCCTGGGGTTCATCGACCAATTCAACATTTGGCACCGTACCACCGATTGATGTTCTTTTTTTATCAATACTACTACCAGGAACGGCAACGCGCACCATTTATGGGCGCATATTACCGGGGCAAGCTTCGAACCTGGCAGGAAGCTACGTATCTTCGTTTTCAGGCGGTCAGGCACGAGTAAATTATACACGAACTCTGTTAGGGACAAATCCTAGTTGTGCATCCGTTACACAAAACCCCTTGCAACCAAGTTTCAATGTTCAGGCAACCGTAGAACGGAGTTGCACGGTGTCAGCCGATCCGATCAACTTTGGCACCCATAGCGCCTTGACCTCAAACATTGATGCAAATGGCAGGCTTGTAATCAATTGTACAAACGGCCTGCCTTACAGCATTTCTCTGAATGGAGGTTTGAGCAATGCCGCACCAACGCAAAGGCGGATGACACAAGGCACAGGTGCCGTGATCTATGGCCTTTACTCAAACAGCGCACGAACATTGCCATGGGGCAGTTCGCCAACTGAAATCATTTCCAAAACAGGGACAGGATCTTCGGAAAATGTTACGGTCTATGGCCGTGTCGCACCACAGGCCACGCCATTTACTGGCACATATTCCGATACGGTTGTGGTGACGATCAATTATTGAGACAGCGACCGTTACATTATCGCTTTCTAATTTCAGGATTGATATTCTTCTAAGTAAAAAGGCAATAAACTTTTGAATCTTCAATAAATATTGAAGTAACTATATTCGACACTCGCACAACACAGTCCTTTGAAAAACCATATAAGCGTGTAAGATCACAATCAAAATACCCATTTATACCCATGAGGAAATCGTGCTGAAATTTCAGAACACTGTTCTCGAGCTGATAGCCAGAGGCCAGCCTCTGAAGCAAACGCTCGAACAATTGTGCGTTGAAATTGAAGAGTTGATTACCGATGCCCGCACGATGGTTTGCTCCGTCGATCAGGCGGGAATGCTTAATATGCTCGCCGCGCCTAAGCTCCCCGACAGTTACGGATATGCTTTCAATGGAATTGTCGTAGGGCCGGAGATCGGCTCTTGCGGCAGTGCAATTTATAACAAAGTACCGGTCGTCGTCTCTGATATTGAGAATGATCCCAAATGGGCATCATACAAGCAACTTGCCCTGCCCTTGGGTTTGCTTGCATGCAGTTCCGTGCCGATCCTCAATGACGCAGGCGACGCTATCGGCGCATTAGCAGTTTATTTCAACACGAAACGCACTCCAACAGCGTTGGAACGTGAAATTATCGATACCGGCGTAGAGCTCTGCAAGCTTGCAATGGTGCGTGAAGTGCGGATCCTCCATTATGAGAGGCGAGCCACGGTCGATGTTCTGACCGGTCTTGCCAATCGCGCAGCCTTTGACGATGCGCTGTCGCAATTGCGTTGTGAATTGCCGGGTAGCTGGGCATTGTTCGTCATCGATATGGACAATCTCAAAGTTACCAATGATACATTCGGCCATGAAGTTGGCGATGTTCTCATCCAGACAATTGCCACACGCATTTCAACTTCTCTTTCACCGGATATAACATTCCGTACCGGCGGCGACGAGTTTACTGTCATCATCCAGAACCATGACGCTCTCTATGACCTCGATCATGCAGCGGAACTGGTTTTCAAAGCACTCTCTTCACCTGTCCATTATGACGGCCAGACAATCCTGCCACGCGTCACAATTGGCGGAGCAGTTCTTGCAGCGCTAGACACGCAGCCACAAATCGTGCGTCGCAATGCGGATTTCGCGCTTTATCACGCCAAGGAAAATGCGCGTGGAAGCTTTGTTCTTTATCAGGCCAATGTTGGCACACGCATTGTCCACCGTCGCAACTCGATCAAGGAAGTGCGCGAAGCGCTTGAAGAGAAACGCATAACCGCACATTATCAACCTCTCTTGCGGCTTGATACGAGGGAAATCATCGGCTTTGAAGCGTTGAGCCGTATGACCACGCCATCAGGCGAAATTCTTTCGGCAGCCATGTTTCAGGAATCTTTCTCCGATGTTCATATTGCATCCGAGATCACCCAATATATGCTTTCAATCGTAGCGCAGGATATACGGCGCTGGCTTGATCTTGGTCTGCCAGTACAGCATGTCGGCGTTAACGTGACAGCAGCCGACTTCTATGTCGGCGATCTTGCGGCTTTCGTTTCAAAGACATTTGCCCGTTATGATGTGCCGCTGCGGCATCTCATCATAGAGGTCACGGAAAATGCCTATATCGGGCAGCGCGATGACGTCGTTGCATCGGGCATCCGAAACCTGCGACTGCTGGGTGTGCGTATTGCGCTCGACGATTTTGGCACCGGCTTTGCAGCATTGGCACATCTTCTCACCGTGCCCGTCGACATTATCAAGATTGACCGGTCGTTTGTTTGTCGTCTTGCGCCTGGTGACCCAAGTGTTGCAATTGTCAAAGGCATTGTGCAGATCGCCGGTGATTTGAAGATAAGGCTCGTCGCAGAAGGCGTCGAAACGCTTGAACTGGCGGCGATGCTTCAGAAAATGGGATGTCAACTCGGACAGGGCTACGCATTCTCGAAGGCCGTTGATTATGAGAAGGCAACCACTCTTTTGCGCGAGCATGGGCAGTATCAAGAGCGCTTGCAAGCGCCTGTATCAAAGTCCTACGTCAGAAAAAACTGACAGTTTTTGCCATAGACTGTGATCCGTTTTCATTTGGCCTTCGTAACAGGCTTTATGAATACAAACGTTTCCTTAGGCTCACAGACGTGGCAAAAGAAAATAGAGCGCAATTCGCCGCTTCTGGCTTTGTCGCATCTGAGCATATGGGATTCAAAACGGATGACCGAGCGGACTGCTTCTGAAAATCAGCCCTCCCTGGAGGAATTGATGCTGGCGGTCAGTTCGCGGCGCGACATGGACGCATTCGAGGCGATTTTTAAACATTTCGCCCCACGCGTTAAAGCCTATATGGCCAAACTGTCTGCCGATACGCAAACAGCGGAAGAATTGATGCAGGAAACCATGATTACGGTCTGGAATAAGGCAGACCAGTTTGATTTTTCAAAAGGAGCCCTGTCGACGTGGATTTTCACGATTGCACGCAATCAGCGCATTGATGCCGTCCGGCGTGCGCGACGCCCGCAATTCGACCCAACCGACCCGGCCTTTGTACCCGATGAAGAACAGCCAGCCGACATTCGGATAGCCGAGCGGCAATCCGCAAGTCAGTTGCGCGCTGCTATGGCGAGCCTCCCGAAAGAACAATGCGCATTGCTTGAACTCGCTTATTTCGAGGAAAGCACACATAGTGCGATTGCAAAAAAGCTGAACCTACCGCTTGGGACGGTGAAATCCCGCCTTCGGCTGGCATTTAGCAAATTGCGTTCAGCGCTCGATAATTCGGGAGCGCAATGATGAATATTCAACACCATCTGAGCGATGAACTTCTCTCAAGCTATGCCGCCGGCACATTGGCCGAAGGCTGGAGCATCGCTGTCGCAACACATCTCGCACTTTGCCCTGCTTGCCGCTCCCGCCTCAAACATTTTGAGCATATTGGTGGCGAACTGCTCGAAACGGTCACACCGCAAGAAATCAAACTTGGCTCATGGGATGACTTAAAAAGCAGGATCGCAGATCAACCGAAGACGTCGCCGCGACCAATGCGGCAACAGCGTGGATCATCCGTTGCAGCGCCTGCAATATTGCCAGAACCGCTGCGCTCTTACGTTGGCGGCGATCTGCCGGATTTGAAATGGAAAGCGCTTGGTCGCGGTGCTTATCAGGTTCCGATTGCAATTAATGATGGCGAAACCAATGTCAGGCTGCTTAAGATTCCGGCCGGTAAACCAGTGCCGGAACACGGCCACGGCGGCCGCGAGCTGACGCTGGTGCTCTGTGGCAGTTTTGAGGATGAAAAAGGCATCTTTGCACGCGGAGACATTGAAGAAGCCGATTCCGATCTTGTACATCAGCCTATCGCTTCACGAGGCGGCGATTGCATATGCCTTGCGGTGACTGATGCGCCGCTGAAATTTCAGGGCTGGCTGATGCGGATGGTTCAGCCGCTGATAGGGATTTAGAGCGCGTCCCGAAAAACATGAACCAGTCTTCGGAAAAGATGTACATTAAAACATAACGAAAAAGGCGGCATATTTGCCGCCTTTTTCATTTTCAGTTCAGCACCACAATGGCTGCGTTAAGTGCGGTCGCAAGCGACAGCCAGACGATGTAAGGCAAAAACAGCAGTGCCGATATGCGATCAGGCTGCCATGCGCGAATGATGAACAGCAGCACGCAAAGCCATGCGCCGATAATCACCACCAACCCAAGAACCGTCATGTGTGCGCCGAAGAAAATCGGCGACCAGATGAAGTTGAGCACCATTTGACCAAACCATGGTCCGCGGCGCTGCCAACCCGTGTCACTCAGCCATGTTCTCCAGCCTGCAATCGCTATGAAAACATAGAGTATGGTCCATATTGGCCCGAATGCACCATTGGGTGGTGTGAACCACGGCTTTTGCAACGATGCATACCATTCGCCCGGAGGAAAGCTGATACCCATCACCATACCAATTGTAATGATGACGAACGCGAAGACTGCCAGAAGACCCAGTTTCTGCATATTACTTCTCCAGTCTAACCTACCAAACGCGACGTTACCCAATAGCCAATATAGGCGGAGACGGCAGACAGAACAGTCCCCCATATCAGATCGGCAATGGTCAGAGTCCAGGACCAGTTTTTCAAGGTGGCCTGATTTGTCAGATCATAAGTCGCATAGGCAACAAATCCGAGAAGCGCACCGTTAAGCAGCGTGACTGCGCCGCTCCCTGCGAGAAGTCCCGGTCGCACCGCAAAAAATACAAGTCCAAACACAAAAATAACGTAGAATACAACCGCCGGAGCGAGGCGGAAACTTGGTGCCAGCATATCGCCCATCACAGGGCGATAGAAGACATTCGCCATGTTTGTCAGCCAGACTGAATCAATGGCCAGAAAAGCTATGGCTGTAACCACATAAGCGACAATATAAGATTTCATCAACACACCACTCTCTTATTTGATGCGGGACCAGCTCACATCCCGGCACAGAAGACCTGCCAGAACGCAACCATTGGTCGTCATTTTATCGCCGTCCACCTTCACGCTGAGCTTGTAGGTAAGATTGCGCTGTGGATCAAAAGCAGTACCGGAATATTGACCACCCGCAGTCTGGTTGATCGTCATAACCAGACGGTCGCCGGTCTTTTCTTTTGGCGTTCCCGGCTTGATCCACGTATTGGTGGCACAAATATCTTTGCCACATTCAGCAATTTTAACCCGCGCCTTGCCATCGCCGCGCGCCCAGTTGCCGCCTATATCTGCAGCCTGCGCAATTGATGGTGCTAACATGGCGATGCTACCTATCATGAGTATCCATTTCATCGGTGCCTCCTGCATCCGTGGATTCATTTTCATCATGCATGTTCAATCGTATAAAGGCCGACATTGATGGCGCCTTCTTCAAAGCCGCCCTCGCAGTAACAAAGATAATATTCCCAAAGTCTGCGGAACCGGTCATCAAAACCGAGCTTTTCGATCTCTGGCCAATTGGCAATGAACCGCTGCCGCCACTCGGCCAGCGTAAGCGCATAGGAATGGCCGAAATGGTCGATCTCTTTCAGAACGAGACCGGCTTTGGCAAGATCACGTTCCAGCACCTTATCGGACGGCAAAAAGCCTCCCGGAAAGATGAACTTCTGAATGAAATCCGCCTTGCGGCGATAGTTTTCGTAGCGCGCATCTTCAATTGAGATGATCTGCAAAACGGCCTTGCCGCCGGGTTTCAGGCAACGCTTCAGTGTTGCAAAATATTCAGGCCAATAGGCCTCACCCACCGCCTCGAACATTTCGATGGATACGATCCGGTCGAACTGCCCCTCGACATCGCGATAATCCTGCAGGCGAAGATCGACGGAGTCTTTCAGCCCGGCATCGTTAACCACAGTCTTTCCCCAGGCAAGCTGGGATGGAGACAAGGTAATCCCGGTGACATGCGCATCGCCGTAATCGGCCAGATGCGTTGCCAAAGCGCCCCAGCCACAACCAATCTCAAGGATTTTTTCGCCACCCTCAAGGGCCAGTTTGTCTGCAATGCACTTCAACTTATACTCCTGCGCCGCCTCAAGGCTATGCGTAGTTTCATTCCAGATAGCTGAGGAATACAGCATCGTTTGATCAAGCCACTGGCTGTAGAAATCATTGCCCAGATCATAATGCGCTTCGATATTCTTGCGGCTGCCACGCCGCGTATTTGCATTGAGCAAATGACCCACGCGATGCACGATCCGCATAAAGCGTGAACCGCGCAGCGTCGAAAGAAGTGTATCGCGATTGCGCGCAGCAAAGCGGATCACCGCCGTAAGATCAGGCGATGTCCAGTCACCTTCGATATAGGCCTGCGCAAAGCCAATATCGCCCCCCGCCAGAAGGCGGCGCAGGCAGCGCCAGCTTTGAATAACGATTTTCGCTTCCGGTCCGGGCAATACTCCCTGAGCGACTACCGATTGCCCCGAAGGCAAAACGAGTGTCAGACGCCCACAGCTCACCTGATTGAGCAGCCGCCTTAACAAGCGGGCAGACGGACTTAAGACCGAACGACCCACGGATACGGAAGCGGGAAAATGGGAAGACTCATCAAACTGGCTCATGCGACCCTGTTCCTCTCCCGGAAATGTCATGATGAATATGGGATACTGGAGATTGCGGCGGACTTGGGCGCTTGCGAAGTTTCATGCCCTTCGTCCAGATTTTGAGCGCTTCCCAGTGAATGCCACCGACAACACGCAAGGTGAGAAACGGAATTGTAAAGAAGGCGCGCAGCAAAGCAGCGTCAGTGAGTTCCACGCGACGAGCCAGATGACGCGCTGTCAGCACCAGACCTTCATCGTCAAAAGTGTTGATCCTGACTGCGAGCTTATCCGTGGGGGGCTGGACCTCAAACTCATAGCGTAACTTCATATCCATGAAGGGCGACACATAAAACGCTTTGTCGCATGTCTGGACAATGCGTCCACCCTTCTCTGCCTCGACGGGGATCATATAGCCGTGGCGCTGCTTAAAAGTGTTATCGACTTCCCACAGAATGGCTGTGAGCTGATCATCACGATTATAGCAAAAGAAGATGCTCAGCGGATTGAACGACCAGCCAAGAATACGCGGCATTGTCAGAAGACGGATCGCCCCGCCATCGGGTTCAATGTCTGTAGCGCGCATCGCATCTT
>Ga0213829_1000252_pt1 | contig 59506 bp, 54 predicted proteins | sample MC6MC0896MG_FD_180665 | JGI IMG/M metagenome (GOLD analysis project Ga0213829, IMG submission 180665) | Enriched soil aggregate microbial communities from Iowa State University, Ames, United States - MC6-MC0896-MG | ecosystem: Environmental > Terrestrial > Soil > Unclassified | place: USA: Iowa... | reverse complement strand
ACTTTAACCACCAATGATAATCTCGACGGTATAAAAAATAAAAATAATGATCAATATGGTTTTGTCTCCCTGGGTGTAAAATATGCACTTTTCAATCGGAAATAAGCGAATTGGGCAACCTAATTTAATTAACGAATAATGATGAATATAATAAAACAGGTCTATAAAAATCGTCTGCTGGCTTTCGGTGTTTTGGCACTTTTGGTCGGTTTCTCAGCATGTAAATCCAACTCGGCCATATACAAAGCGCCTAAGGTAAATGCCTTTCGGGGTGGTAAGCTGCCTGCGCCTCCGGGAATGGTTTATATCCCTTCAGGAACAATTTTATTCAAGGGATCTTTGGATAGCGGTAATGTCGGAAAAAATGTGAGTGTGAGTGCTTTTTTTATTGATGAGACTGAAGTAACAAATAAACAGTACCGCGAATTTGTGAATTGGGTAGCTGATTCTGTTGCAGTAACGGATTACCTGCAAGATGATCAATACTTTTTGGAGATCGTAGGGGAACAGGTGGGACAGCGAAGGATCAACTGGTCTAAAGTGAAGAGGATATCGCCTATATGGAAAAGCAATGATCCGAGCATCCAGGAGCGTATTGCACCAATGTTAGAAATGAGAGGTAATAGGCGAGCACTCAATCCGAAGGTAATTAAGTATCGTTTCTCCTATTTACAGTCCAAAGGCAATATGAAAAAAGCCTATGTAACGGATTCTGTTGCCGTAATGCCTATGGAAGATATTTGGACAAAGGATTTCCCGAATGCACAACTAGCTTCTTTGGATGCGAATTATTTTACGCACCCTTCCTTTGATTATTATCCTGTTGTTGGAGTAACATGGAGACAAGCACGTGCATTCACAGATTGGCGTGCAAGCGAAATGGCTGCAACCGTCTTAAAAAATTCCTACCTCAACGGTTATCAACTAAGTCTAAGCTTACCAACAGAAGCACAATGGCAATATGCAGCATCCGGAAAACTTGATCCACAAGATACAATAGCTGGTTCCAGAATGACCATTGATGGTACGGAAGGTAAAAAGAAGCTGGCCATCAACTTTAAACAGGGGGAGGGTACATATTCGCGTGATGGCGCTACGTTCACATTACCGGTTAAATCGTATATGCCGAATGCTTTTGGTGTCTACAATATGGCTGGTAACGTTTCCGAGTGGACATTGGATGCGTATAGTCCATCAGCTGTCGTATTTGTCAATGACCTTAATCCTGCGCTATTGTATGATGCTGATGCGAAAGATGGGGATGCACTTAAACGGAAAGTTGTACGCGGTGGCTCCTGGAAAGATAACGGCGAACAATTAAATAGTGAAACACGTAATTATTCGGTAGACTACGAACCGCATTCTTATATTGGTTTTCGTTGTGTGATGTCCGCATTTGAAATGCCAACTGTGCAAAGTAAAACGCGGAAGTATTAATTCGGCTGTAAAATAAAAATTCGATAATGATGAACATGAAAGCAGTAATGACAGTTACCATGGCATTGGTAACTGGATCATTGTTCGCTCAGCAAGAGACGACAATAGATACGGTTCCTAGAAAACAGGATACGTTAAATAATGTAATGTCAGCGATACCGGTTGCTTCGGGGGAGGTTAATCCAGATACGATACCAACTACCGATGGATTTTATCAGGCAAACAGCATGGAAGATGCGGTACCATTTGCTTATCCTGAGGTAAACAAAAAGAATATTCGTTTCTATAAGCGGGTATGGCGCGATATTGATCTAAAGGATGAAAAGAACTATATCTTGGCTATCCCGGGAAACTCTTTGATTGAAGTAGTGATGAAAGCGATTGAAAAAGGAAAACTGTCCCTATACAGTCCCGATGATGATTCTTTCAAAGGTCGCTTAAGTGCACAGGAAGGTATGGCACGTTTTGCAGATAGTGTATTGATACCCATCTTTGACGGCGAAGGAAATCAGATCGACTCCAAAATGGCGCTGAATGAGTTTGACCCAAGCCGGGTGACTAAATTCCGTGTGAAAGAAGATATCTTCTTTGATAAACAAAGGAGCAGGTTGGAGACACGAATTATCGGTGTAGCCCCATTAATGAATATTACCACATCTGCGGAACTTGCTGAATCTGTGGGTGCGACACCTGCTTTTTGGCTCTATTTCCCACAATTACGCTATAGCTTGGTACAAGTGGATATTTCCGACCCGGATAAAGGGCTTTATGATATGACCATGGATGATTTTTTTGTACAGAACAAATTTGCAAGCACCATAGTGCGTGAATCATCGCCCGGTATGCTGCAAAATGTTAAAGAATCGGAAAACGGCGCTCAATTATTGGACGGACGAAAAGTGGAGGAGAAGTTGGATGCCTATAAAAGGAAATTGTGGAGTAACCCAAAGGGGGTGAAAGCAGAGGAACTGGAAGGGAATCAGCCTAATCAAACGGATACAGAGAAAAAACAATTTCAGTCGGAACAACAGGAGGATATGCTCAAAATAAAAGAAGATGAGAAGAAACTATAATTATCGTCTTTTTTTGAAATTGTCAAAAAGTCGGAGGAATTCACTCCGACTTTTTAAGAAGTAATACATTACTTTAGTCTTAAAAATCTATTTATTTTGTCAGTGTCCTTAAGAGCTTTAGCAGATAGTTCTTTGTATTTATATGATTTTATCATAACCCAAGCAGAATTATTACGGAAAATTGGTGCATATTCACTATCTACTTGTCCATTCATTATAAATTTAAATTTGGTATTGGTCTTGGTGATAGAAGAAAAAATACTTTCAATTTTAACATTGGTTAATATAAGGTCTAGCCCAATCGAAATCTGAGGGAAGGCATAGTATTTTTTATAATTTTCACCTGAAAATTCTTTCCATTGATTTAAACTGATATTTGGGTCTAATCCTGAACTTCCATTTGAAACAGCACCATAGATGACAAAATATGATTCTGTTGTGTTATCGGGTATAGTATATTCAGAGGAAATGGTTGTGAAGGAAGAAGTCTTTGTCCCCGGAACTAAAACTAAATTTTTATTCCAATCGGGTTTTAAAATATAGACAGTTACACCATTTTCGGCGTCTGATTTTAAACTAACTGGGCTACCCCACCCTGAATTTGTTTTAGGCCCATAGATTGCCATCATATTTAGGTCTAAGTAAAAATCACCATTTTTACCTAAAGTTACTGTTGGAGGATTTTGGCCAGAAAGGATGGTTGCTCCAGCGGCTCCTGGGATACCAGAATTTCCAGGAGGACCTTTTAAATTAAATGGCTGTCCCCATCCATCTTTTGTTTTTGGGCCGTATAAATCACCATTAGTTAGATTTAGAAAAAAGTCTCCATTTGCTCCAGAGGAAGCTGACGGAGCAGATTTTCCGCTATAAATAACACTGCCATTAGCACCGTTTATTCCTTTCTCACCCTTTTCTCCTTTCTCACCTTGGGGGCCTATTTCACCATCCTTTCCACATCCTAGAAGAAAGAATAGTACTGTAAATAAAAATAATGGTCTCATAATCTGTTTTTTACCTAAGATACTTATTTATTTGAGTAAATAAAAAATTATTTGTAATTTAATCCTCTTCATCTAAAATACAGTTCCGTTATCGTCTTAATAAGAGTAAAATATAGGATATTTCTCTTTAAGAATCGGAGTTCTGTCTGTGTGGAATAGTTTGAAAATTGATTGGATTTTAATTTATTGATTTCATTGTTTGGTAACATATAATGATAAGCTTGGCATATACTTTGTTTAATAGGCTTTATTGGAAAAACTATATTTTGCTTAAAAATAAAGGTTGATAAGTATGATAGATTCTCAAATAATAAAGATAAATATATTGACATGATAGATAACGTTGAAAGATATCAAAAGCCAATTTTGGTCATTTTGGCTGCCGGGATGGCAAGCCGTTACGGTTCAGCAAAACAAGTAGAAAGTTTTGGACCATTTGGCGAAAAAATCATAGATTATTCTATTTATGATGCAATCCGTGCTGGTTTCGGTAAGGTGGTTTTTGTCATTCGTGAGGAATTTCTTCAGATAATGAAGGATAATGTTGGCGACAAACTTCCCGATACTGTTGAAGTAGAATATGTTTATCAAGACTTTGATTTAAGTAAGTTTGGTGTGGACCGTATTGTTGAGCGCCAGAAACCATGGGGTACAGGACATGCGGTAATGAGTGCTGAACAAGCTGTGGACCGTCCGTTTTGTGTAATCAATGCGGATGATTTTTATGGCTATGACGCATTTCAGAAGATGTCGGACTTTCTCCGTGAAAGAGCGACTGATCAGGAAATGGCCTTGGTTGGATTTGAAATAGGAAATACACTGTCTGATTTTGGTTATGTATCCCGTGGCGTATGTGAGGTCAATGACACTGATCACCTACAGAGCGTGACTGAACGGACCAATATTTATCGTAAGGACGAAGATATAGTCTATTCACAAGAGCAAAGCGAGACAATTTTATCAAATAATACAAGGGTTTCTATGAACTTTTGGGGATTTACGCCTAAAATATTTGAGGTAGCACGTGCGTTATTCCCAAATTTTGTCGAGCAAAATTACGAAAACCCTAAAGCAGAATTTTTTATTCCTGACCTTCCGGATTATATGGTGAAAAACGGTCTTGCTAATTTTTCTGTATTACCTACAGATGCGAAGTGGTTTGGGGTAACCTATAAAGAAGATAAAGATCAAGTACAACGGAGTATTCAGGAGTTGGTCGAAAATGGTCATTATCCTAAACAATTATGGACAGCAGGAACAATTGTGGATGAAACTATTTATTTAGATTTCTAAAATAAAACCAAATAATAGAGGAAAGGGCGTATTTTTCATTAATAAAGAGATACGCCTTTTTTATGCAAACAAACTTGTCCTAATCGCTATCTCTACCCAAAAACTTCGAATAAGTATGAATTAACGGAAAAGCGATAGCTTCCTGGGGGGCATACTTTACATAGCGTTTAAAATTTTGCCACAAACGTTTTGGGGAATCCGGGCGTGCAAAAAGTGTCGATTTTTTGCTGCTGTCGAACCTTTCATCATTGAAACCGAAATTGCCGGAATACCATACTTCATCAAGCATCCAGTCAATTTCAAGATTTTCTGGGTAAGGAAAAGGTAGTTTACTTTTAGGAAGACCTAAGTTTTCAACCAAAATCTTATGTAAGAGATGGATCCATTTCAGGATATCAGTTTTTTCATAGATCTTTTGCAGTGCTTCACTATTTATCTGGGAAGAGACAACATAATAAAGTCTTGCGGAATCACAAAATTGACGCAGGCCTATACCATAAGTGATTAAATGTTTTAATATGTGTATATTGACTTGGAGTAACTGTAGCTCTGGCGCTAGTAATCGCACTTGAACATCATTTATTAATAGGAATTGCTGTTTTTCCTTATATACCTTCAGAAGTTTATTGAGGTAACTTCTTTTAAGTGGACTTCGAAAATCAAATGTCTTTTTATGATGCTCGATATGTATTCCTTTAAAGTCATAATCTAAGCTGAATCCGGCAGTGTCCTGAAATTTAATCTGGTTTTTTTTTAGAAAATTTCGGGCCTTTGCATAGCCATCGTCTTCAAAACAGAAATCAATATCGCCACTAATACGATGGTTCGGAACGCGATAATAAGATGCCACACCCTGGCCTTTTTGTAAAACAGGACGGATACCCTGTGCACTAAAAGCCGTAAACTGTTCTGCTATAACGCGATTCATTTTCACATTATGGCGCTCAATCTGATCCACACGTACGGCCCATTTTAAGCGTAGCGACTGTGGGGGGAGCTGATTTTCTTCTAGAAAGGGGAAGCTATCGTAAATTACACCTTCAATAGTATGGTTGATGGCATAACGATGTATTTTATTCCAATGATCGATAGTCATTGGTTGATCTAAAGATAAGGTTCCCTCTCCCCATAGACCTATTCGTAGCAATTGAAAAAAAATATCCTTTAGTTGGTTGTCCATCTAGATGCTTAGCAAAAACAATTTGTCCAAAGATAATGATTTTCACTCGTACTCCGATGATGTTCAAGTTTCATGGTCATGGCAAACAGCAAAAAATAATATATAAAATGGTAAAGATGATAGTCCTATTCGGCATGTTTTTTGCCAATTATTTGTCTTTTAATTTAGTAATTTCGCAAACGATTAATTGTTTTAAAAATATTTAATTACGGAAAGGGATACTTTTTAATCGTATTCGGCGATTAAGGTATATAATATTCTTTATATAGTTTAGATGAGTAATTTATGGAAGGAGGGCTTGTCCATCAACAAGCCTCGTTGGATAATTCTACTGTTGGACATGATCATTGTCACGACAGCATTTTTTATCAGTTATGTTCTTATTTTCAAGCATAGAGGCGAAGTGGAGATTGACGACATGGCCAGACAAGCTCTGCTTGTGTCGGTAATCTATTTGATCTGGTTCTGTATCTTGGGCACATTTAAGGGAGTGGTTCATAAGACAGGCATTCGTGAATTGCAACGTATTGTCATGGCTATTGGATTGGCCTATTTTTCCGCTGTACTGATTTGTAAAGTGATAGAGTGGTTGTATCCATCCTATGAAGACATGCTTCCTTTCTCAGATACACAGCTTCTTTTTCATGCGCTGATTGCCGGTTTCGGAATGACCTTTAGCCGGGTGCTTTATCGCGCCCTGTATCATGAGTTGATGTGGGGAGGTAAAGATAACCGTATCCCTGTGATCCTTTTCGGCGCAGGTAATATGGGTAATACCACCTTTCATTTTATTCATACTACTTCGCGCAATAAATACCGTATTGTGGCCATCATGGATGATAATCCGCATCGTATAGGCAATCGTATTCAAGGTTTTAGAATCTATGATATAAAAGACTTAAATAAGGATTTTGTATTAAGGCATGGAAAGGCCTCCGAAATTATTATAGCAGTGGATGACCGGAGACCGGAGCGATTGAATACAGTATTTAAACTCGCCGAGCCAATTCCCTTAATTGTTAAAATTATCCCCGACACGGCCCGTTTATTGGCCGGTGAAGTAGCAACAAGACAAATCCGGAGCCTGCGTATTGAGGATCTGTTAGGACGAAAAGCCATAGATCTGGATAACCCGTCCATTGCCTCCGAGATGAAAGACCAGATCGTGCTCGTCACCGGAGGAGCTGGTTCAATTGGTGGTGAACTGGTGCGCCAGCTCGCGCATACCGATCTAAAACAACTTATCGTGGTGGATCAGGCTGAGTCAGCGCTGTATGATATCCAACAAGAGTTAAGTAACTCAAATCATTTTATTCGCTGTACCTTTATTGTAGGGAACGTGCGGGATGAGTCCTTTATGGATACCCTATTCCAATTTTATCGACCTACCTATGTTTTCCACGCAGCAGCCTATAAGCATGTGCCTTTAATGGAAGCAAATCCTTATGAGTCCATTTTAACAAATGTGTGGGGATCCTACAATGTGGCATTGTTGGCCGATAAATACAATGTGTCCAAATTTGTGATGGTCTCTACAGATAAAGCGGTAAACCCGACGAACGTTATGGGGGCTACGAAACGCGTCGCCGAAATTGCAATATCAACGGTCAATATCAACTCAAACACGAATTTTATTGTGACCCGTTTTGGTAATGTATTGGGCTCGAATGGCTCAGTAATACCATTATTTGAAAAGCAGATGCTGAAAGGTGGGCCATTGACAATTACAGATGAGAATATAACCCGATATTTTATGACCATCCCCGAAGCCTGTCAATTGGTACAGGAGGCCGCAGTGATGGGTAAAGGTGGTGAAATATTCGTCTTTGATATGGGCCAACCTGTTAAGATTATGGAGTTAGCTAAGCAAATGATCCGACTCAAAGGCTATAATTATCCTGAGGATATTGACATCAAGATTGTAGGCCTGCGTCCAGGCGAGAAAATCTTTGAAGAGCTTTTGGCCAATGGGGAGAACACCGAAAAAACATATCATGAAAAGATTATGATTGCGAAGGTAAATACGCCAGATCTGGAATTGCAGAAAGCGCGTGTAGAGCAATTATGTGCACTTGCGAAGACTGCTGATCCAAATGAAGATAAAATGCGTCTGGTACAGTTGATCAAGGATATTGTACCTGAATATCGCTCTCAAAATTCTATGTTTTCTACATTGGACAAGTAACTATTTTCGGGCTGTAAATCATAGCAGATTTTTAATTCGAAAATAAGTATCTTTATACAACTAACAATATATGAGTTTGTTATGAAGGTATTTGTTTCGTTTTTATTTTTTGTTTTTGCCCTTAAAATAGGGCTTCAGGCACAGGGAAAATTCGATCCAGTGGCTTGGAAACCACCCTATAATCTTAGTCTTGATGGCTGGGGAATAGAGCGGTTTCCGATACCCATAGACTTTGCTCCCAAAATTCCTTACAAAGGCGTGGAGGACGTTCGCTTTACAGCGGGGTGGAGTAAGCCCGAGAGTGATGAGTATTGGTCTTATGCTTTCTTATGGTATGTCGAGGGAATTCAGGGGCTTGAAGCCAGAGCAATTGAAAATAATCTATCGATGTATTTCGATGGACTTGTCAATCGGAACATAGAAAAGCGTGCGCTACCAAAGGAGCTGATCAAGAAAACCAAAGCGCAATTCAAGAAGTTATCCAAATCAGAAGGGGAGGATGAATCTACCTTTGTCGGTACAATAAGCATGGTAGATTACATGGGTAAAAAGCCGATCATCCTTCATGCGACTGTTCATTTAAAAAAGTGTGCCGCAACAAATTACACAATTATTTTTCATCAGTTCTCACCACAGGATCGAACCGCTCCTGTATGGACAAAGCTAAATGGATTATGGAACACTTTCCGTATCCCATCCTTATGACTTTCTTAATCGGCTATTTCCAGTCAATTGAAATATCTTTAAAATCCACGAAATAAGGTTCTCCCGCCGAGTGTGAATAACCGAATTTAAATAATTTGATCATCTTCACAGCAGGAAGTACTCCTTCAAAAGTATAGGTGCATTTTATAGGTACATCCGTATTCAATTGAATGGCTGTTAGATAATCTGAAGCGCCATTGGTGAATGATTTTAGACGATATTCATTACCATCAATATCGATAATTGATCTAACGTCTGAATTAATATACCAATTAGCGGCTGAGGTAGTCAGAACAATAGTACACGTCACAGTTTGTGCCTTTGAGTCCCCCTCGACTTTTGTTAACTTAAATAGAATATTATCTGTATTGAATTCCTTTACTGCTTTTCCGATTTTTAACGAGTTTTTTAGGTATTCATTTTCGGCTTTGGCTTTCTCCAATGCTAATTTTATCTCCGGACAATTCTGCTGCGCTTGAGAGTTCATGGCTATACTCAATATCAGCATACTAAATATCGATAATGTCTTGAACATGTTTCTGTGTTTTTAGATTTATAATAGAGTTACTTACTAAAGATACGAAAGCATCCTGATTATCGGTTGTTTTTTTATTTAGATAATGAATTATTGCTGAGTAATATAACGCTAAGCGGTAATGCTGCACTGCTTTAACCAACTGATCATAGTAAAAATCAAAAAATATCTCATCCTAAAATAGCTCAAAGCTGTCTTTCCCTTCTGGAATATGGAGCAGTACCCTAAAGAAACGAACCGATTCATCCCCATCCTCGTCAATATAATCACCATGTAATAAAGATCTATTTCTGTATAATTTCTCTTTATTATTGAGTACAAGGGATACCACTCGTCCATTGCCGTAATAGTGAAGAGAATAATCCTTTGGAGGATTTACTTTTAGTGTTTTATCATAAAACCACTCCTGTATAACTGAAAAGCCATCTTTAATTATATCTGGACTATCATAGCTGTGTATATACTGTCTTGCAATAGCATTAAAATTTAGCCGGGCAAATTGATCTTTATCTTTATTCCGGATTAATTCAGTCAGATAGTGATAAGCTTCTTCGGTTTTGTTTAAGAGTTCTTTTTGATCCATTTTTCGGAGATCCCTGCTTTTCGTCCACCCAATTTCACTGTAAGGGACTTTCGCTTCAAATTCAAAAGTATATTCATAATAATCCTTGCCTGAGGCGATAAAATGTTTGCCATCGGGTGTCTTCAAGCTTTGATGGGCCATAACAGTATCCATATTACTCGCCTTGAAGCCTTTCTTTTGATCGATGACACTAATGTCGATTCCGATGGATGTATAGTCGCCCAAAGTCTCCATTCCACGACCTGTTTCCGGATAAATACGGTAGGTCAATGTCTGCTTGCCTGATTTTAGAATATTCGTATTAATATAATAAGGTGACATCCGTTTCCCTTGATCAAAGTACTCACCAGCGGGCATATCATTTATCAGTATTTCGTAATAGCATTGCTCATTATTAACATAGACCATATAGACCGGCTCCTCAGGATAATGTTTCACCGCTTTAACCATCTGATCATAAAAATTGTTATAAGTAACGCTATCCGAGGTAGTAGCTATGGTAATAGGGGGCTGATTTTCCCAATCTTCAATCATTCTTCTATTGGGCGCTGTAGATTTATTTTGACAGGCCCCAAATACGATGAAGATTATGGTAAAAATCAAAAAATACCTCATCCTAAAATACCTCAAAGCTGTCTTTTCCTTCTGGAATATGAAGCAATATCCTGAAAAATTGGACAGCTTCATCGCCATCTTCATCGATATAATTGCCGGAAAGGGCAGAACTGTTCCTGTACAGTGCCACTTTACTATTTAATATAAGGGAAACTACCCTACCTTCGCCATAAAATTTAAGCGAATAATCCTTGAGAGGGTTTACTTTCAGTGTTTTATCATAAAACCAATCATGTAATATCGTAAAACTATCCTTAATCATGTCTGGCGTATCATAACCATTGATGTATTGTCTTACAACTGCATTAAAATTTAGTCGGGCAAATTGATCTTTATCTTTATTCCGGATTAATTCGGCCAGATAGTGATAAGCCTCTTCGGTTTTGTGTAAGAGCTCCTTTTGATCCATTTTCCTTAGATCCTTGCTTTTGGCTAAGCCAATTTCATTATAAGGAACTTTCGCTTCAAATTCAAAAGTATATTCATAATAATCTTTGCCTGAGGCGATAAAGTGTTTTCCATCGGGTGTCTTCAAACTTTGATGTACCATAACTGTGTCCATATTGCTCGCCTTGAAACCCTTCTTCTGATCGATAACGCCAATATCAATTCCGATGGATGTATAATCACCCAAAGTCATCATCCCGCGACCAGTTTCCGGATAAATGCGATAGGTTAAAGTTTGCTTACCTGATTTTAAGATATTGCTATTTATATAATAGGGCGACATCCGTTTCCCTTGATCAAAGTATTCAGCAACTGGCATATCATTGACCAGTAGTTCGTAATAGCATTGCTCATTATTAACATAGACCATATAAACTGGCTCTTCAGGATAATGTTTCACTGCTTTAACCATCTGATCATAGTAATTGTTATACGTAATGCTATCGGAGGTAGCTACTGCGGTAATAGGGGGAGACTTTTGCATATCTTTTAAGCTTTTCTTGTTGTTTTGGGCTGTGTTACTTTGGCATGCAATGAATATCATCGTGCATACAAATATCCAGAGTTGTTTCATTTAAATAATTTTAATTTCATTTGTACGGAAAGTTTCGGATTTAGTCAGGGTGAAATCACCGTCGTCCTTTGGAGAATTCGATGGAGATGTTTTACCACTTTTTCTCTCCTGACCTCCCAAAACGAACTTTAAATTCCCCTTAATACCCGAAAAATGGATCAGATAACACATATATATGCCGCCATCGCGTACCGAATGTTCCGTTCCTACCATAATAGCTCCTTCTAGCGATGCGTTTAGTGAAATATTGATCAGCGAAGTTACACCTCCAAAGATAAATTTCGCGGCATCAAAAGGCGTAGCCGGTCTACCTTGTTCGAAAACGACACGCTTGTTTTCCAGTACAATTTTGACATTCCAGGCAATACTCGTCCCCGAGATACTCCGACCACGTTGATTGCTATATACCTCATGAATTTGGTCTTTTATTGTAAGCTTATTTTCCAGGGTACCATTGTGAATTAAGGTGGGAACCTGCAGATCATAGTTCAGAACAATATTACCGCTGATCTCGATGAGTAACTCGGCATTTACGCCAACCTTATCCAGCAGCTTCTTGATAGCCTCCTCTTTCCCTTTCCCAAATTTATCTTCCCAGAAGGCTTCTGTTGTAAAAGGATCCTTTCCTTCCTTTTCAGGCCCTTTTGCGCTGTCATTGATAAATTTTTTTAAACTTTGATCGATTTTCAGTTTGACACCCAATAGCGGGTTCGCGACAACCCTTAAGTTTTGGAGTAATTTGACTTTTTTACCATCTTTTTGTAGGTACGATTGATAGTGGGCTAATATCTTAGGTTCATTGATCTCAAGTTCCACGGTTTCACCCGACATATTTTTGACCAGCTCCTGAATTTCCTTGAATTTGCGCAGTCCTTTGGACATTTTCTGCAGTTTTGGAAATTTTTGGACCAGAGAACGTCCCCTTGATAGATAGATAATGACCAGTTCTAAAATAATACTCAATGTCGCTAGACCGACAATGATCCACTCTGTCTCTTTACGGTATTTCTCGGTATAATTTAGCTCTTCATATTTGCTGCCGATAAAATCATAACGCTTCACATAACCCAATTGGAACTTATTGGTCAATTCGGAAAATAGGGAAAGGATGACTTCCATGACAAAGCCCTCGATCTGCCCGCCCATCGTATTAAAGATCTTTTTATAAGCATCGATCATATCCTGTACAATGGCAAGCAGCTGTGTAGCGCCTGTCACCAGCGGAACCTGGTGCGTGATCCCGCGGATAGTAGGAGTATAGGCCGTGCTATAGTCATATCTACCCTCAAATAACCAGAGTGTATCTGTAAAGGCGTTGATCACGACGGTTGAATATTCCGGATCGGAATAGTAGTTGCAGGAGTTAATCCGAAATTCAAATCTGTTCGGAAAAAAATTGCTCGTAAAAGGATAGTCGTCCCCTATAGTCGAATAGATGGGAACCGTGAAACTTCCTGATGAAAGATCCTTCTCTTCGGTCACCGTCACCTGTCCATTATTATTGACCAGCTGGACAAATTTGGCTTTCTTTTTCTTATGGTTGAATGGGCTGGCACAGGTATTTACTTTATAGCCCCTTACTTCCATCGTGCCACCATATTTTTGAGGACTGTTGGGTGTGATCAAATTAAGCACAAGCGTTTTGTGCTGTGGCATCTCAAAGCTCAGCAGTGTTCTTCTGTTGATCCTATGGAGTTTTGAATCCCTGTTGTCCAGGTAGGTGAATTGATGTGCCGTCGTTTCACCGAATCCTTTGGCGGTCATCTTGTTTTTGACACCTTCAACATTTAGATAGCTCTTTATCGCATTGGCACGTCGATCCGAAAGAACTTGGTTGTAATCATCTGTATGTCTGATATCCGTAAATCCATGAATGGTAACATTGAGGTGAGGATTTGCCTTTAAAAATTTGCCGACATTCTTGACCAGATTTTCAGATTCCCGAGGTACCTCATAAGCATCGGTAGCATACATCACCTTCAAGCCAAAATGATAGGGGGTATCCCTTAGTGCATATTGTGATACTTTACTTTTTTCAAAAAGAAAGTATTTGGTTCCCAATTTATCCGTAAAACTTATCTGATCAAATGTACAGGGGTCATATTTTATTGGATTTACATCTTGGGTCCCCGTTTTCAGTACTTTATTGGATTTGGGGAGAATGGCATTGATCTGTTCAGTGATCCAACCTTCAAAAAACAAATGTGCGGCATGTCTCAGTTTGCTGGGTGATTGGTCACCGAGAGTGTCGGTGATCCGTTCCTTGATCCCTGATGCGCTTAATTCAATATAAAACTGTTCCAATCCCTTCTCAAAACCGATAATCTTGCGCCATTGTGTAGTCTCTGCACCCGAAAAAGTATACTCAATATTTCCTTCTTCACAGGTAACCGCATAGCTCCTGATAAATTGGTCTTTACCCGCTTCGGCGTTGTATACATGAATGGTACAGTCAAATCCATTTAGCCCTTCGACTTCTAGCTGCAATTTGAGAGATTTGCCAAACTTCGTAGGATTGGATCGTTTGATTTGCCCCTTGCTGCTATTGACTTCATCCCAGCGTGAGGAAACCACCCGCGGAGGGCAGTTGCCACGAACCCGGATAGCGCCTCTGTTTTTTAGATCTTTTTCGCCCGAATAGCTGCCTTCAATAAAGTAACAGGCCCGACCACATTGCTTTTTTGTTAATTTGATCGTATATTTCGGTCGCTTACCAGCTTTGTTAAAAGGCCTGTTTCCGCCTGTATGCTCTAATGTAACCGTACGGGCCTGGTTTTGTTTGATCCAGAATACGCCTTGGCTCTTTTCACTTTCAGGTGTGCCAATAAGCCATTCCTTGACATAAAAATCAATGTTGCGATCAGGTTTGACGACGATATAGTTAATATCACTCTTTTGATCTACAAGTTGTAGACAACCGATTTTACTGACTCCTTTTGGCATATCGATTTATTTTAGGACATTAATGGATTTAATTGTTTTTGTACCTCCGGATCCGAATTATTGAAGTTCTGTTCGGAGACTTCCGCTTTTTGTCCATGTTGGACAATACGGATACAGTCTTTCGCTCCGGCAGGACAGGTACCTTTGGAATCTTCCAATAACATCTTCCCTCCGTTGAGCAGGGTTACTTCTTCATAATAGCCTGACCATTCAGTAACGGTGGCCTGACAAGGTTTATTGTTCATTTTACTGCAGCTGCCGAACATATTCTTCTCAAATGTCGTTCCTATGTCCTTGGTCGACGCAATCGGTTTCCTATTGCCCTCTTTATCGTTGGCATATTCTTTTGTATTGGTCAATACCTTGAGTTTGTCTGGTGCTGTCCCAAAATTGCATAGACATTGTGCGCCTTGTACTACGATATGTTTTTCTGCCATAAAACTGCGTGTTAGTGATCAAAGAGTTTCTGTAGGAAACTTCGGCCTGTTTTTTTTTCGGACAAAGGTTCGGATCGATCTTTATCCATAAAATCGTAATCTACATCCAGTCCTTCCGGCGGTATCAGATGGATATAGACTTTGGTATCCTGTGTGCCGCGATATTGATAATTGGCAATTAAAGAGATGATATGTCTGAATCTCGGATGTAAAGTATAGCATGCACTATAAGTCCCCACAGCATTGGTTTCTCCGGATATAGGATCTTCTTCATGGGCAATTCCCTGATGGACGAGCGTAATAGCCCCAAAGTGATTGTAATTTCCTTCGAGCTGCTGATTTACGCTATACCCATCCACTGCAAAACTCGTTACATTAGGGAATCTAAAATAAGAATTGACCAGATACGAATGACCATAGTCCTTGTATAGGGTAGCAAAAAATGAGGCAATAAACCAATCGTTGAGAAAAGCCATATTGATATCACTATCGTTGTAAAGTTTATCTTCAAAAATACGCAGGTATTCTTCGACAACGTCTCCTTCGAAATAGTCAAGTATGCCAAGTTTATGTTTGGGCCATCGTTCACGTATTTCTGTTTGATTGGCAATGCCTACAAAAGCCCCTTCATGATCGAGCGCGACAACGAGCGGATAAAATACAGTGCCAACTTCATAAGCAAGCTGATCCGCCACTAAATCCGGTAGGGTTTCATTGATGTAGACCTGTTTTTTGTCTATCCGAAATAAATTGTTTTCGTCAATATGTTGAATAAAGCTGACCTCAACTTCATATTTTATTTCCGTCGGATGATCACCACTGCCCAAAACGATACGAACGCCATATGGAATAGGTTTACCTAAAGGCCATGACAGCTTTAACCTGCTCGCGATTTCAGCAGCTTTCCCCTCGCGCAAGTTGTCTGTTGTCGTTGACGCTGTTAGGTTTTCCTTCTGGAAAAATATGCTCGTATTTTTGTCAAACATATAGTCTTTAAATTTTTTGCATTTTCTTTCTCAATTTTTGTTATTGCAAAAATTATTCCATATATCTCTGGCTAATTAAATAACGCTATCTTAGTATCTCTATTGCTTGTTTAAGATATTTACCCAAATGAAACACTGTAACTCAGTAGATACATGCTGTAGTCAGTTTTGACCCATTGGGTAGTATGACTGTCAAATAACGAGGAAATAGCACTACTATTTAGTAAGAAATCAATAACTTTAATAAAAAAACCATAAACATGAACCACGATAATTTTATGAATGCTGTTGATCAGAGCATTTCTGAAGGCGTCAAAAGAGGGATACTTCATTTGATCCAGGAAGGTAATCTGACAACCGACAATCTCATCCGTATTAACGATTCAGAATTAGTGAACTTTACTTCTTGTAGCTATCTTGGACTGGAACATGATGAACGTTTAAAACGTGCTGCAATAGCCGCCGTAGAAAAATATGGTGTGCAATTTTCCGAATCGAGAGCCTATGTTTCCATCGATTTATACCGAGAATTGGAAGAGTTGATGAGCAAAATTTTTGAAGCCCCTACCATTGTTGCCCCCACGACAACACTGGCACACCTGTCTGCCATACCTGTGATTTTGGATTCTGGAGATGCTGTCATCGCTGATCAGCAACTTCACAATTCGGTACTCAGCGGTATCAACGTATTTAGGGCAAATTGGCCGATTCACTTTGAAGTCCTTCGTCATAATCGCTTGGATTTACTAAAAGAACGCATCGAAATACTTCAAAAAAGCCATAACCGGGTTTGGTATTTCGCTGATGGGGTTTATTCCATGTTTGGGGACCGCTGTCCCGCTGATGAGATCTTTAATTTGTTAGCATCCTATCCGTCATTCCATACCTATATCGACGATGCGCATAGTATGAGTATATTAGGAAAAAATGGAAAAGGATATATACTCAGTAACCATGCTATACACGATCGGATGATCGTAGCCTCATCGATGGCCAAAGCCTTTGCTACAGGAGGAGGTATGTTGGTTTTTCCAAATGAGGAAATAGCGAGAAGGGTGCGTGCCTGTGGGGCCCCATTCAACTCCTCCGGCCCATTGCAGCCTGCCACCTTAGGTGCCGCCGTAGCTTCCGCAAAGATCCATTTAACGGACGAAATCTATGAACTGCAGACAGAATTGGCAAATAGAATAAAATACGCAAACTCATTATTTAAAGAAACTGCACTGCCGTTAATTTCAAATTTTGATTCAGGTATATTCTTCGTCGGTACATCAAGAGCCGAGCTGGCATATATTATTATGGAAAAAATGATCAAGCGCGGATTTTTGTTAAACATCGGTGTATTTCCCGCTGTATCCAAAAATCATTCAGGGATAAGATTTACGATAACTGTACTGCAGTCCTACGATCAGATAGCAAGGATGGTAAAAACGCTGAATGAAGTGTTTTTTGAAACTTTAGAGGAGCATCAATATTCGGTCGATCAGATTTATAGTGCATTTAAGGTTGTAGCCCGGTTAGAGGATCGTCCGGCGGGCGAATTCGCTAGCGAACAGCATATTGAAAAGGAATAATGAAGATGACAATTTTCCAGTAAACAGAAATGTAGGAGGGCATAGGTCCTATAAACGATAGGTGTCCTCTTATTAATTTCTGATATTAAAACTTTGCTTATCGGGCAGGTTCTTCGACTGAGTTATATGCCCAGCACAGAATATTCTTAATGGAAGCTTTTATCCTGCTTAACCCTTCTGGCGTTGAGATATCGATCTCACAGACAGTACTTTTTGTATGTGCTGAGTGAAGAACAATATAATAAATACCGGCAACAAGAATAGTGACGACTGCTCTCAGGTCGAGATCTTTGCCTTGAAGTTCTTTATCTGCAAAGGCGAAGAAAAGGGCACTCATCTTCTCCCGTTCCTGAGAGATCTCAGACATAATTAAAGACTCTTCGCAGATCTGCCAAGCCAATATTTTTTGCATTTCCGTATTGGTCAGAAAATCTTCAAGTTGATTTAATAATAAAGATTCCAAAAAACCCTTTGATCCCACTTCGGGCGCATTCCCAAAAAATTCGACGGCGTTCATGGTCGCAGAAAGCCAATAGTCTTTGCCCCTGATGTAAGTTTCTACCAGGTTGTCCAGTGTGCCGAAGTACAGGCCAATAAGCTTGCGGTCAACACCAGCCTCTTTTGAAATATTGGCTATGGTAAGTCCGGGGTAACCTTTTTCTTTGAGAACTTCACCAACGGCAGCAATTAACTTGCCCATCGTCCGCTCTTTATTATTCTTTTCTCCCTGATATTGTTTTCTCGACTGTTGTTTATTGGTCATAATAATGCTTAAACCTGAAAGATTTACAGATTAGTACCAAATATATAAAAAATCAACTTAGCTTACATTTAAATTAGCTAAAGTTTGTAAGTTATTTAAACGTTTGGTTATAAAAATTGTAGTGTCTGATATTGAAGACTTAAATCAAACTTCAAGTGATTTAGTATTTTTTCCATCGATTAGTTAGAAAACTTCGCAAATCAACGGCCAAGATACCTTCAATACTATTTCCGGTAAAGGAATCCATCGTAATGACTAATTTAGGGTAGTTGTCATTGATTTTTTGTAAGTTTCCAAATTCTCGTTCTATCGTCTTTTCCTCCAAAAGTGATAACGCAATTTGGAGATATAATTTTTCACCATTTTTCTCGGCTATAAAATCTATCTCGTCGGAAGATAAAATGCCAATCTGGACGGCATAACCTTCAGCCAATAGATGATTATGGACAATATTTTCCATTAGTTTTCTCATATCTTGTAATCGATATCCACAAAGTGCGTTACGGATACCCAGATTCTCAAAGTAATACTTCTCACCGATTTCAAAAAGACGTTTTCCTTCAATGTCATAGCGCTTAACCTGATGAATTAAAAAAGCATTTATTAAATGCTTGATATAGACCTGGACTTGATTTGGTGCCATATTGACCTGCTGTGATTTCAAAAAATCACTGATCTTTTTTGCGGAAAATAAACTTCCGGTGTTGGAGGCTAGAAAGAAAACAAGCTGCTCTAAAAAGGGTGTATTTCTAATGGAATATCTATTAATGATGTCTCGAAATACAATAGTTGAATAAATATTTTTTAAGTATTCAAAGACAATATCATCTTCTAAAGGTAGATGTTTTAGGTAAGGTAGTCCGCCATATTTTAGATATTTTAACAATGTATCCTGTGAATCTTCTAAATTTTGGAAGAGCAGAAATTCACTATAGGTAAGGCTGTAGACACTTATTTCTATAAAACGACCACTCAATTTTCCTGCAATATCGCTTGAGAGCAACTCTGCATTGCTCCCTGTACAATAGAGGTCAATATCTTGATATAAAAGTAATGACCTCAATGCGGATTCAAAATCGGAAATTTCCTGAATCTCGTCTATAAAAACATAATTTTTATTTATAGCTGACTTTTTGCTCAGTACATAATCGTGTAAAGTATCTGCATCGGTTATCGATTTAAAAGATAAATCTTCTTTGTTAATGTAAATGATATTAGCATTAGTATCTTGATGCCTGATAACATCTATTATTTGAAACATAAGATAGCTTTTACCAACACGACGTTGGCCTGTAAAGACCTTGATAAGGTTTTTTCCAATAAAAGGCAAAACGCGATCTAGATAAAGGGAACGAACTATACTATTGGGGATTAACATTGCTATTGTTTATAATAATGATCAAATATAATAAAAGTTATAGTTACGTTTATAACTTTTACAAATTTTCATGAAGTTATAAATATAGCTATAATTCATTGTGCTGTCAAGTTGCAGCAATTATTTCAAGAATTTTTTAGGGATCGAGCTGTCTACTATACCTCACGATTAATTAGTAAAAAACTGGTTTAATCACCTATGTTTAATAAAAATCCAGCTGAATTGGAAACTGTAATGGATCAGTCGCTGCATCGCCTCATTGCCAAAAACGGATTCTTTACAGCGCATATACAACAAAGATCTTGCTGTTATTCCTATAACCTATGAAACAGCAGATAAAGTCAATAGTTTTTTTGAAATGCGAAATAGAGCACAGGTAATGCCGTCAAACTTAGATTATATAACGGACAATACGCTCTTTTCAAATCTTTTCAAACATAGTACCATTCCGCATTATATATGGCTGGACGGGAAGGGCAGGATGAATCGACCTTTACCAGAACCATCCACATGGTGGATTACATGGGTAAAAAGCCAATTGTTCTACATGCAACTGTTCATTTAAAAAAATGTGCTGGAACAGATCAAACAATTATTTTTCATCAGTTTTCACCACAAGAGCGAACTGCTCCTATATGGACAAAGCTAAATGGATTATGGGACAGTTTTCGTTGTGCCCAATAAACCTGCAATGCTAAGATCAAGCATTTCCTCCTAAATTAGCTCAAGCTGTCGTTTCCTTCTGGAATAGGAATGAATGCCCTGGAAAATTGAACTCCTTCAAGTCCGTTCCCATATGATCAAATATGGCCATATGGCGCTTTCAGTCTCCGAAAACACCGTATGGCTGTATCTGTGCAGTTTATTTGACCTTAACCAGTTCTACGCGACGGTTTTTAGCTCTGTTATCTTCGGTATCATTGGCGACAAGCGGGCGTTCGGCGCCGTAACCTTTGGCGCTTAAGCGTGATTTGTCGATTTTTTGACCCACTAATGCTGTCAGCACGGCATTTGCACGCTCATCGGAGAGCTTTTTATTGTGCGCTGCATCACCCGTATTGTCTGTATGTCCCTCAATAGCGATTTTGAGCTTCGGATCATTTTTTAGTGCTTCGGCAATCTGAATGACCAGGTCAGTGCCCCCAGTTGTAATGCTGGATTTGTCTGTATCGAAGGTGATGTAAACAATTGATTTTCCGGTCTCAGAAAGATCCTTCGTAATATCGTCTGCCGTGATTTTCCGGATCGTTTGTTTAAAATTATTCTCTTGTAGTATGTTGAGTTTGGCACCGGCATTATTCGCTGTATATTGGATAAAAATATTACCCTGATTTTTGCTGCGGATCACATATACGCGGATCTGTTCATCGGCATACCCGATATCGCCCTCATCGCCTTTGTGGGGATCTTGTTTATGGTAACGTTCGTACTCTTCGCTTGTGATGGCTCCGTCAAAGACTTTAACGGCTCCGATCGAAGCAAGATAATCCTCCATGCTTTTCTCAAAATAACGTTGCGAATATTGAGTACCCTGTTCATTGGTGATATTCGCTTTATAAAGCCTTCCTTCGTACGGTTTCATGATGCCATTGATCGCAAAAAAGCAGACATCAAAATCCTTATTAATGGGCTGATTCATCTCTTTATATCCTTTTGGGGGAGTAAAGAAAGGAAATACGCCGATATCAGCATCTGAGTAAGGGATACTGGCGAGATCCAGCGTAGCTGTAGTGTCAATTTTAGCGGGCTTCTCAGTTGTTGATGTATCTTGTTGTGCAGGTGCTGCTGTGGTTTCTTTTGGCTTTTGATTACAGGAAGCCATAATCGCTGCGAGTGCAAATAATAGTACTGTTCTTTTCATGATCTGTTCTTTTCTTTTTTTGAATTGACAAATTTTGTGCCTAAAGCTTTTCCGACTTTTGTTTTTTTATTTGCCTAATGAATTATTGTAGAGCAATATGGAATCGATGCAAAACGGAGCTGATTTTAACATTTTATAACATTATTCTTTAAACGATTCTGGCTGTAGGCTGTTCTATCCATAAACAACGAAAGGAAAGATATTATGAGTGAATTAACATGGAAAGGCCGTTGGAATGAAATCAAAGGCAAAGTAAAACAGCAATATGCAGATCTTACAGATGATGATTTATTGTATGCAGAAGGCAAAGAAGATGAATTGGTCGGTAAACTTCAGAAGAAGACTGGAAAAACACAGGATGAGGTTAATAGCTGGTTAAACGGTTTGTAGAAATAAGTGTTTTTTTGTGATAATAGGAAAGCGGTTAACAATTATGTTATCCGCTTTTTTCGTGCCTAGATCCCCGTGTCTCGGTGAATTTGGTTAGATGTGCTGAATTAATAATTAATGCAACTGTATTGCTTTTATATGTATGATTGTTATATTTGCACCTATGTTGCATTTGTATTTGCCGAACAAAAATATTTTAATCCTTTCTCATTGGCAGTATGAATAAAACAGCAAAATGTATAAAATCAAAACATATGACCAAGTCAGTAAAAATTCTTCTCGCAATCACGCTCATCGCTGGACTATTTGTTTCTTGCAAGAAAGATAAACAAGAGTCCGAAATTAGTCAGCCTACAGCTGAAAATGTGGAAATCGGTTATGCAAATAACAAGCAGGCTATCCGAGGACGGGATTTTCATTTTAATGCAGATCTTCTTGCCGGAGATAAAATAGAATCTGTTCAGGTAAAGATTTTGCCAAAGGCCGGTCAGAGCTATACCTCACCATGGAAAATGGAAATTGCCTGGGATGAGTTTAAAGGATTAAAAAATGCCAATGTACATAAACATTTTACCATTCCACAGGAAGCACCCGAGGGAAGATATGATTTCTTCTTCATTGTAAACGATGTAAATGGATCCAAGCTGGAGTTAAAAGAAGATTTTCAGATCTTTGATGCTGCTAATATGCCTGTCGATCCCGTCGTGGACCGTGATATCTTTTCCCGAAACGATGATATGGTTTACTATATGGGTACCTATGTTGAGACCCCGATAGTATTCAAAAAAGGGGATAAGTTTACAGCTCGAGCGCAGATTAAACAAATACAGGGTGACGGCATCTTATATACAGCATTGATTAAACGGACATTGAATCATTTCCCTGAAACCGTTGATAAGCTGGATCTCACGAAAGCCATAATTATTTCCAAAGTGGAGCATAAAGATCTTGGGCCAGCATCTAAAGTCAATACATATAAGCTGGCCAATGGTGCGATAACTGGTGATGATATTATTATCGGTGCGGAAAAAGACGGTTTGGGCAGTCAAATCACTGGCGACCGACAATGGCAATCTGGTCAGTACAATCTCGTCATTCTATATAAGAACACAACGTTTAACATGAGTACTTTCAAGACCATCCCAATTACCATAACGTATTAAAATATTCGCTTTTATATATAGCCCCTATCCTGAAAAGGATAAGGGCTTTTTGGGTATAAACATTACCTTGGGAAACTCCGAGACGGTACATAGCGTAATTGGCGGTTGTAAGAGTCTGTTAAAAATTCATATTGTTAGGCCGAACTTAAAGCTTTACAAATTTAAACTTCTGATTATTCCCAGTTGCTGCAGTCCAAATTTGGACTTTTGTTCCATTGGAAGTATTTGAACTATAGATATCTAAATAAGAGTTTGTCCCGATACTGGATTTCAAGGAAATATAACCATTCCCGCTATTCAATGGTGTCCATTTCTGGGATGCGCCACCATGGTATGTATAAACAATAATCTGCGTGCCATTGCTTGCACTTCCACCTTGTACATCCAGTACTTTGGTGCTGTCTGTGGAAGATCTGAATACAAAAGTACCGTCCGACTGTTTCTTTGCGATAAACTTTTGATTGTTTGAAGCTGGCGTATTCTTTGACCACAGCGATACGAGTGTGCCATTTGACGGTACACTGCTGTTCACATCGATCACACTGGAGTTGTTTAGAGCTGTTACGATGTGATAAATAGCGCCATTTTCTAATAACGGCCTTTCACTATCTGTGAATAGGGAGGGATCAACAATGGGCTTAGGCAGGTTGAGATTTGCTATTTCAGTGTATATCGTTGGATAATTAAAACCCCATTTTTTAAAGAAAACTGTTAAATCGTAACCCGATATTTCGCATGCCTTACGCATAAAATATTGATGTTTAGCTGCAGCATTTGCCAGCGTTGGTTTTTCCTGTCTTACGATTTTATGTAAGTTATGATAAAAAGTATCACCAAAGGCATATTTCAATTGGATCAACATTGCGGATCCTAGATATCGGCTTCCTTGTACCCCGCCATCTCCCCATATCGTACTGTAATCCCTTTCGGCATCCGGTTTATTGAAATAAGCAGCTACGCGTGTCCAGATCGTTGCCCAAGCGCCATCACGACCGATTTTATTCGCGGGTAATCCCAAGTTAATATTTGCTGCTACAGCATAAAAATCAGCCATGATCTCGGCATGCCAGTCCCATTTTTGCTGGTGCATATGTCCTGACTCATGTTTCTGAAACCAATAAACATAGCCATCTGTCTCAAAAAAGTTTGACACGTAGGAATATCCAGTTGAATAGTTACCGGCAAGCGCTCCCGCAAATGCAGGTTCCATAATGGTCATGGTATGGGGAATGGGATAAGGCTGATGAATAGCTGAAGAACCATCCAATCCACTCAAACGCTCTTCAGCATCCCAAGCCTGATCAATCTTTTGAAGGATGAGGTTGTTGTTTTGATTACTAAAGGTATTATTACTTCTGGGCATTATTAAAAAGACATTCTGTCCGACAAAAAGAAGATCTTGTACGGCAGTATCAGCGGCTGCAATAGTTGCGGAAAATGCAGATTGAACGGTACGATTTTTTATATACGTCGGAGTCTTTCTAATATTACCTGAAAAGGTAAGCTTCGAAGTACTTGAAGGTGTGTTTGCAGTTCCATATCTTATCCATAAAGATCCTCTTTTAGTCGCAATGATCATATTGTTTCCTTCCTGTAACTGCACTTCCTGTGGAGAAAAGTCTTTTCCCAGCCTTTTGTAGGTGCCAACCAGTAATTTAGGTAAAGTTGCGCCTGTGTTTTTTTGAACATTAATTTTCAAGGTATCACCTGGTTTGGCATAAAAACCTGTCGGTAGATAATCAGAAGGTAAGAAGGAAAGCGCTAACCGATCTTTGGCTGTTGCAGCTGCTGGATATTCCGAAAAGATTTGGGTATCCTGCCCAAGAGAATCGATTTGGTAATATGCATTTGTCGGCACGCTACCGTTGTTCAGGTCAACGACAGTAGCTTTCTTATTTGCTGACATGGTTGAATCCAAAGAATCTAAATTTTCTTTCTTACAGGCACTGACTGCAAGGAGACAGACGGTGAGGCTATAAAAGAGCCTTTTGGTTAATTTAATTGAAGTCATAATTTTTAGTTTATAATGTTTAAGTTATGGTAATTTCATTTAAAAATAAATAGATGCTTGAAAGCGACTGGGGTTGTAAGTCGTTTTTCTGGCTTTATAGCGGATTTAAATCGATTGTTTAATTTTTTGCTTTTGCAACTAAAGCCTGTATTGCGTCTTTTTAAAAAAGGGAATATTCAAAGAAAGAGCTAACCAATTGAAGGTTTATTGGATTTATGAAGTGGTTGTCAGTGATATGTTCAGTCAACATGATAAGTTTTAATTTTCTGATGTATCAATTTACTGGTATAGCTTCAAATCATAAAATTCGCTATATTTAATTGGTTAATAGCCAGCGTTTAGTGGCGTTCGGCTGTGTGGTACGCATCTTTGAATATTTCGCAATTTTAATTTTTATTAAATAGAAAATAAGAACACCATGAGTCTAAAAATATCCATTACAAACAGTGTTGATTACAACATTTGGGTCAGTGAACAGTTGGTTGCTTGGCTGAGGAGCTACCCTGAGGAGTTGTTACAAACAGAATGTCCATCCAGCTTTACCAGTATAGCAAAAACACTCAAGCACATTAGCGATACACAGTTGTATTGGTCATCGATGATCCGTGAGACGGCGACACCGAGCTTTGACTATATCGCTACATCGGTGGATGTTGAAACTGAAATGAACAACATCGTTAATGAAGCCAAACTTTTAGCTGCCTATGTAAAGGAAAATATTGGAGCTATGAATGTCTAGTCCTAGAATAGTTATACACTAATTAGGGTGTATGAACAAGACAAATCCGTCATAAAAAAATCATTGTCGCTGTTAAAGAAGGGTTATTCCAAACGAGAAGTTTGCGAGAAATTAAATGTGAGCATTACTGCCATAGGTAAATGGATGGTCAAATACAACGTTGAAGATATTAGTAGCCCTCGTCTTACGAGGTTATCTTCACTTCAACGTCGGTCTATTGCATTGCAGATTCTACAAGGAAGTTTAACTATTTCAGAAGCTAATGTACTTTATCAGATTCGCGGTCATGATACCATTGCCAAATGGATTCGTCTGATTAAAGAAGAAAATATCGATATTAGCACTTTAAAAGCTGATATTGTGCAAGAAGAAGATTTGACAAAGCCAGTGGATGGTGAATTAGAGGCATTAAAAAAAAGCTTTATCCGAAGCTCAATTAAAAATTACAGCTTTAAATACGTTAATTGATGTTGCCGAAGAACAATTAAATATCAATATCCGAAAAAAGTCTGGTGCCAAGCAGTCTTAGTACTGCAGAAATCATTTCCTAAACTTGGAATAGGAAATTTATGCAAACTGTTTGGCAAGAGTCGTCATGCTTATTATGATCATATTTGGCGCTTACGATCGTCAGATTTTGTAGACGATATTATTATACAGGAGGTCTTGAAGATACGGGAATCCTTACCTCGGGTAGGTGTTCGTAAACTTCACCTTATGATATTACCTATCTTAGCATTACATGATATCGATATTGGTAGGGATTATTTATTTGATGTGCTACGGTCACAAGGTCTTCTAGTTCGTCGTCGTCGTCGTAATGTCAAGACGACTAATTCCCGTCATCACTTTTACAAATATCCCAACATCATCAATGGACTGGATATTAATCGTCCTGAGCAGGTATGGGTTAGCGATATCACATACGTTCGTGTGCTGGATAAATGGGGTTATCTGAGTCTTGTTACTGATGCTTATTCTCGGAAAATAATGGGATATTGTTTTAGAGGGGACATGACTACAATAGGTTGTGTACATGCTCTTGAAATGGCTGTGAATAATAGAGAGTGGCTTAATTTACCTCTTATTCATCATTCTGATCGTGGAACACAATACTGCAGTTCGCTATATGTTGATAGATTGGTTTTCAATAATATAGCTATTAGTATGACTGAGAAAGGCAGTCCTTATGAAAATGCCCTAGCTGAACGAGTTAATGGTATTTTAAAAAGTGAGTTTGAATTTTACTCACAAAATCTTTCATTTTCAGAGATGAGCTTACATGTTACTAGAAGTATTAATTCTTATAATAATATTAGACCTCATAGTAGCTGTGACTATCTAACACCATCGGAAGCTCATCGACAGAATACTTCATTGAGGAAAAGATGGACCGCCTATTCGAAAAATTACGACGTTACCGAAAAAGAACTTATGGAACTGACAAATGAAGAAGAATTAAATTCCTCAAGTGAAATCATTACATTTGAAGAAGAATATACTGTATAGCTTATTTCGGATTAATGCTAAAAGTTGTATAGTTAAAACCAGGATTTATTAAGTAAACTGTATAGCTATTTTAGGACGGGTCACCTGCCTGCTTCCGAAAAAATGTTGAGAAATTTTGCTGCTGCCCATATCCACAATAATTGCTTACTTCTTTGACAGAATGCCCTGCCAGCAATAGCTCTTTCGCTTTTTGAATCAGAAGCTTATTCCAAGTCTGTCTTGGATTTTCGTCATAGATTGCTTTGTATATTTTATCCAACTTGCTCATGTCTACTTGCAGCTGGTCAGCTATCGTCTGTATCGAACAGCTGCTAAAAGTCTGCTCGACTTGATCCCTGATCATCCGAAAGGCACATTCGGCCAGCGACTGATCCAAATTTATCTTTTCATGCAGGTAGAAGTTCTTGTAAATAGCAATATCAAACAGATCATAAACAACTTTTATAGCAATGACCTCATTCTCTTTGCGGTATTTAAATAAATATACTTCAATGTAGGAAAGTTTATATCGTGTTCTCTCTTTAATAGGCCAGATGGCACTTTGGAAGAGCCGCTTTTTATCAAATCGATATGCAGCTCTAAATTGATGTAAAAAGTGATTCTCTTTAAAAATTGCTGCTCGGATAAAACCGATATCTACCAATACACCATATACTAGATATTGACCTGGGACCAGATCTGTTTGAATTTTGCCTTTTGGAATATAGATATAGCTGTCATGCCCGGAAGGCAACTGGGCCCGACTGTTACTCGATCGATGCTCCATGACAATAGTCTCGGGGGAGTGCAGATTGTACAACAAATGATAGTCGGCCTTATTCGTTTGCACTTCCAGTCCGGTCGACTGTTGTACCTTGGCCTGTATACGATAAAAAATCACACTATGATAATCAATGTATTCTTCGACAAGCTGCATACCTTCCCGCTCATACCGCTGCAACTCGGAGTCGGGCAGCTTGGGCAAAAAAGCTTTCACTTGCCTGGAAAATGTGTCCACCTTGGGCAACATAAAATCGAATGTTTTTTTCATAAACGGACTTGGACTAACACAACTGTTTTTTGCTTAAATGCTGTTTATAAAGGTAAAATCGGAGTTTCCTCATTTCCTAAAGAAATGATAAACAACAAAATTTCAGGAAAATCATGCGCGAAATAGGTGATATCTGTTACATCTATTTCTCAAAAGCAAACTGCCTGTACAAAAAATACCCATTCTTGTCACATACCATTCTTTTCGCTTTTTTCGCAATTTTCTCCAACATTTGTTTTGTTAGCTAACCTGTTTATTAAACGTTCGTACGACAGCGGGACTGGCTTGACCCGCATGGTTACAGGCCCATATTTAAATTATTTCAGATGAAAGATAATGTAAATACAAAGATCACCGATACACCCCAAATGATGAGCTTGACAATGGAACAGGTGATAGGGATGTTTCCTGAAATGGAAGATGTGGTCGACGGCGAAAAATGCTGGGTAGATATCCCCTGATTTTGGCAGCATTGCCTCCCTTGCGGAGGCAGTGCTTCATGAGTACAATAGATAATAAACAATAAACCGATGCACAAAAATCACTTAACCAAACCTTTTTGGTTCGCTAATGTTTGGACATTTTTTCCCGATCTCGGAGTTGATGACCTTGAAATAAATTATTTGAAATGGTGTGGACTCCAGAACACCTTCGCCCAGATGGCTCAACCCAGTTTAACGATGAAGATTCTGGATCAGGAAACATTGAAAACAATCCCCAGAGAGCTTACTGGAATCTGCATAGCATTTCATTATGGTCCATATCGATTATTGCCTCGCTATCTCATTGCTGCCGGCTATAAGGTGACAATAGTGGTATCCCCAAAGGTGATCAGGCGTGAAAGCAATTCCGCCTATAATGATCTTTTGATCAACAACCTCCCGAAAGATATGTTGCAATACATAGATGCTTCCCGACCCGCTGTCCTCAAAAACATGATCTCGGCTGTCCGCCAGCGTAGGATCGTATTGCTTTACCTAGATGCAGATGAAGGGCTACGACGGATTTCCGCCAAAAACCATCAAGCCTTGATTAAGGTTCCGATCCTGCGCAAAGAACTTTATTTCCACTCAAATAGTGCCCGGCTTGCACATAAATTCGGCATTCCTGTATCTTTTATGTGGATGGATCGGGACAGCAACGATGGCCGCTGGAAAGTCGCTATAGCGAATAAATTGACGCTCAGAAAAAATGAACCGATCTCCGGTTACCTAAAAAGATTTAAAATGAAATTGGCAACGGCCCTAAAAAGGATCATGGGGCAGGATTGGACTGCTTGGGAAAACTGGCCTTTGCTTCATCTATACCAGCCAGATCTTGCGATCGTAAATGATAAGGTAACAAATGAGCCGGTTTGGATGTTGCCAATCGCTATGCAGCAAAGACAGTTTTTTTTCGATGTAAAAAACAAACGCTTTTTTGAAGTAAAGACGGACTAATAATTATTTATGAAATGAGATGTTTTTAGAAAAATATGTTTAAACAAGTATAGCTTATCTACCTTTTTATTTATATTTAGAATAACCAATTAACGTATCCGTTACACTATTGTATGAAAACGATAATTATAAACCAGTTGAAGACTTGTTGGGTGTTATATAAGACCTATATCCTGTTTTTTCTGGGCGCGGGAGTCATTGTGTCAATGTTGATCAAGTTGAATATTCATGTCTGGGGACGTCTGACCATACGCCATTTGACCGCTTTAATAGGCCCTTATATTGTTTCGTTTACCGCATGTTGGATAATGATCTGGGTATGCTGGAGACGGTCATTAGTGATTTGGATAGGAGTAGCTATTCTGGCGGTTCTTTGGATGATTTGTGCCGCTGACTTTTGGTACGAATACGCCTACCAATGGCTTCCTGCGCATGGAATTAATTTTGTAGGAAAGATAACACCCGGCCGACTGATACAATTCAATAATAGGGTATTTGCTGGAAATATTTTAGTAATGGTAATAGCATGTATTGTACAATTACTGACACGCTATTTTTCCTTTCGGTCACGTTTACAAAGACGTTCAAATACATTGAATACATCAATGGTTTCTGCGTGCTTGTCGAGCCATTTTACCAGACAATGGGTCAAGATCGTGCAGGACAATAAAGTACTGCATCGTCCGGATACACTCCGATTGTTGCAATATATTATTGATGTCATGGCGAATAAAAAATTAAAAGTAGCTATTGTGGAGGAATGGACGCAACTCAAGGTAATGGCTTCTTGTTTCAAAGAAAGAAATATTCAATTCGAAGGCGAACAGCTACTCTCCCGCTCGGACTGGAATAGATCGATTCCTGCAGCAGCAATGTTGTCCTGGTTCGAAAATGCCCTGGACCATAGTCCAAAGGGGCAAAAGGACAGCATCTGCATTGCTTGGTATCGCGTTGGCGGTAAACTCCAGTTTCAGATGTGTAATACAATAGCCACTACCAAATCAGAGGGGCACTCGGGCTCAGGATCAAGGATGGTACAGCAGCTATTTGATCAGTTGTTGCCCGGAAATTATAAGATCGAATATATAATTCATGTGAACACTTTTACCGTTCTGCTCTCTTTTATGTAAAAATAAATTGTTATGCCAATAATCCCTATTCTTATTGTTGAAGATTTTCACAAAGACGCCCAACATTTAAAATATTTACTGTCCCAGACCGAACTGGATTTCAAAATAGATCTGGCTGAGAGTCCAAAAGAAGCCATAAGCAAAATCAACGCCAACAAATATGACATCATTTTTATGGATATCGTCTTAGGAACCCACTTGGAGACGGGGACGATAGATGGAATGGACCTGTATGAATCCATTGATCCCAAAAAAAGACCGCAGGTCGTTTTTGTCACTGCGCATGATTCCTTCTCTTTACGTTCTTATGCTCTGGACGCTGCCGATTACATCACTAAACCTGCTACTTATCCCATGCTCTGTCGGGCACTCAACAATGCTTTTTCACGTATGACGGTTCCAATTAATATTAGATACAAACAGCAACCCGAAGCCGTATTTTTGGAATTGTCGGATCGTATATGTCATCGGATGCTGTTCAGTGATATCTACTATATTCAAAAAGTGAAAGGCGACAATGAGCTGGCTTTTTTTGAAAGAAATACCGCAATGGATGACAATGGACGCCTAATGCAACGGACAGCCAAAAAAACCATAAAAGAAATAATACGCTTTTTGCCCGAATCTGGATTCGTTCAGGTAGACCAGTCCACAATCGTCAATATCGATTTTATAGCTTCTTTTCATAAAGATACGATACGTTTGACCGAAGGGCCTCAATTTAAGTTCAAGGTAACACGTAATTATGTGAAGGAATTACGGAGCAAGCTTCACGTCTTTGACTGAGTCCTTGACCGGTTGATATCCCATGTAAAATATTTCAAAGTATTTCAACTTAATAATCTAATTATGAACTAAATAAATGAAACATGGAAAAATTTTTTGAAGAAGTGAAATCTGAGCTGCGGGCATTGGTGCAGGCTGTTCAGGTCATTGCCTCCCAGGCACAGCAATTAAGTCAGAATTACCTCTGTACCACGACTGAATTAATGGACAACACAGACATGAAATCCTTCTTGAAGATTAGGGATACCAAGCTCGGTGAATTAAAAGCACATTTGCCCACATATAATCTCGATGGTAAAGATTTTTACTTTAAAAATGAGATTATGGCCCATATAAAGGCAAATCCGAAGAAGAGAAAATAATTCACCATTTGCACTTGCCCAGGTTCACTGTCCCAGATCTGGGCAAACTTTTAATCCTTGCTAGCTCCGCACAATAACCTTACTACCTCGACACAATAAACTTACTGCCTTAGTACTTGTTAAGCACAAGCTCCAGACAAGCGCAACAGAATACGGGTAGACCAACCTGTTTTTTATACAGCCATTTTTCAACGTTTTTCACCGCCAATAACCGCAATTCACCGTCGCCCTGCTTGCTGCTTGACAACGGCTCTTTGAGATAGCATATTTGTACTGTCAATGCAATTAAGGGCGCCCATTGTGTTGATAGTAAACAGATTTTTAAATAGATAAAACAACAACAAAAATGGCAAAATCAAGAGATAATATCGTTATGCAGGGTGCATCGGGCACCGTAGGGAAAATGCTGGTATTCCGCCAACGCGGTGATCAAACAGTGATTGCACGGAGGCCCAAAAAAGGAGCAAATGCAAAACCTCCAACAACCAAGCAGCTCGAAGTACAAAGTAGGTTTATGGATGCCTCTCTGTACGCACGTACCGCCATTCAGGATCCAGATCTGAAAGCAGCCTATCAGGCAAAGGCAAACATCAATCAGACTGCTTATAATGTCGCCTTTAAAGACTTCTTTACAGCGCCGGTGATCCGGCGCTGGGATGATAGTGGATATAACGGAAACGCACTTGATCAGATCACATTGATGGTCAAAGATGTGATGGCGGTAGTCAGTGTTGAGGTGAAGATCCTTGATCAGAATGATGCCGTCATCGAAACGGGGCTTGCGCAGGATATGGATGGGATAGGCGTATCCTGGTTGTATCAAATCAAAGAAGATAATGCTGACTTTCTACAGACCAAATATCTGGTCACGTTGACCGATACACCAGGGCACCAATATGCTTACGAACTGAAATACGGAGATAAATAGCATACCGATGCAACTCACACTCAAACGTGTTCGACAGGGGAAAAATAGTACCCTGTCTGAACTTTATCGTGATGGGATCTTTCAATGTTACGTGCTCGAAGATAGCATCCGGGACAGCAAGATAAAAGGACAAACCTGTATTCCGATCGGTAGTTACAGGCTCGGACTCAATTACTGGGGCGGGATGAACACCGCCTATAAACGGCGATTTCCGGATATACATCAGGGTATGATTGAAATAAAAGATATCCCCAATTTTAGCACGGTGTATATACATATCGGTAATACACATGCGGATACATCCGGTTGTCTTTTGCTAGGTACTTACTTCCATAAAAGTACAGATGGTAACGATTACGAAGTATATCAATCCACTCAGGCTTACCAAGAGCTCTACAGTACAGTCATCGAAAAGGTAAAAAAAGGAGAAGTGACTTTACATATCGAACACGCTTTTGTGAACAAGCCTTAAGCTTAACGAACTGAGATCTCAATACTCAAATCTCAATACTAATATCTCAGTACTAAATAAAAGAAGACAAAGAGTACAAGTCCTTGACTTGCTAAAGCCGAGTCTCAATACCCAATACTAATATCAATACTAATAAAATCTTAATACTAAATATAAATGAATAGAATCATAAGCAAAATAGGAAATGTGCTGCAGCTCGTACTGGCAGCACCGATAAAGCTGCCCGGAAAAACGTTGAACATAGTCAAGTACGTAGCATTAGGGCTGGGGATCATCGAATCGGTATTAAAAGAAGAAGATCAGAAGTTAAGTGCTACAGAAGAAGATCGTGTAAACAATATGGATAATATCAGTCAGGCTGCGGCGGAGGCACCGCCACATAATAAGGAAAAGAACATCGTGATACATAAGGAAGGAGGGGTGGATGAAAATCAGTGATATGCGGCTTTCGGCAATCAGTGGAACAATTTGTGGGATCTGGGCATCTTTTTCAGTGGGCGACCTACTATATGGGGCATGCACGGCGCTGATAGGGACACTCGTAAGCTTTCTGTTAAGCCGATTTTTAAATCGGATATTTAAGCGAAAATAAAGTCATAGGCATCTGCATACGCAGATGCCTATCTAGCGCTATTTGGGATGTTTCGGCTTTTTTAATATTTCCCTTAGCTCTTCTTCGGAGTATCTTTTGCCACCTCCTTGATGCAATTTAAACCCGCAGATGAGTCTTAGTCCATTCATTGAAAAAAAGCGATATTCATATACTTCTCTCGAGTAACCAGTAAGCTCTTTCAGTTTGTCACGGGGCATTCCTTTTGGATAACCATGTTCGATACTTTTGGTTTTATAAATTTCGGCCAGCTGCTTTTTACTGAGCTTGCAACGCTCGGGTGTGCTATTTGCTGGTTCTTGACCGATGCTTTGGATAAACTGATTTAAACGCTGGCCTGTTTTCCAGATCATCGCGCCGGCAGTGACACCCATTTTCGCTTCCAGTTCTTTTGTTGTCGGGGTTCTACCGAGTTCCTTTGCTAGACTGAGGTAATAATCTTTGATGCTAAACTTGCTAACAGGTATTTTTGTCCCAGCGAGATAACATAAGTTGTTCCACCCAAATTTCTCTTTAAGATACCAGACCGAGGGATAATTTTCGGGTTTTAATCTTTGGTAATCCTTATAATATTTGATCCGGTGCTTTTTGATCAGCTTGATGACCTTTTCCTTGGCTTCAGACTCGCTTAGCGTAGTGATCCGAAAATAGGACGGTAAGCCCACTTTTTCCAGTACATCAGCCCAGCTGTTAACATTCAAATGCCTGTAATAGGACAGTGAATTGTATAGGCCGTTCTTTTTGGTACAATCTGCAATCGTGGGGGATCGCCCATGTTTGATATAGAATCTGACCAGTGAATTTTTTAGTTTCCCGATAGAAGGTATTCGGCGGTCATTGGGATCAAAACCCGCTGCGACAATAAACTTATTCCATGATCCGAAATACTTTCTTATACTCGATGATTTTGCAGAAAATTCCCTACGCATCGGAATTCTTCCATTGGTTTTATAATAATCATTCACTAGCCCTAATAGCTCCGCTTCAACCTCAGCTTTGGTTTTATTTACATTTGGCTTTAGCCCTGCCATTTTGATAAAATTGTTCCAGGAACCAAAATGCTGGCGGGCAATTGTATTGATATCCTCCATCTCACGGCGGACCGGAGTTCTTCCGTGCTTTTTATGAAATTCCTTTACTATGGTAAAAGCATGGGCTATAATATCTTCCTTTGTTTTTTTCAAATTATTTCACCTCCTCTTACTTTAAAATACTATTGCGAAGCCAATTGTATCCAAAAATTTTCTCAGGATCTTTGAATAGATCTTTTTCATTCTTAAAATAGATCCATATACGTTTTTGTCTATGATAACCTATACCATAATCCCATGGGGATTCATGTTTCTTGATCAACCCTTTTGCTATACATCGTTGGAGTATCGCTTGGAGCCTGTCTGGTGTTGTGCTTATATCGTAATCAACAGAAAAATCTACAAGCATTTGAAATAGGGTACGTGGGCGTAAAAAGTAGTCTGTTGTATGGGCAATTGCTGTAATTTGATCACGATACTTTTTATCCTTTTCACGTTTTTCTTGCGCTGCGAGACGGATGACTTCCGTTGTCTTATCGGAAAGTTTTTCGACCTTATTCCGTTTTATAGGAGAGGCTATGGCTGGTCGTTGTCCCTTTTGACTTAATTTTTTGTTAAAATCGCAGAATGTATGGAAATCGTAGGATAGTGTTGTACAGATTTTCAGGATAGATTCCAGTGTAATGGGAATTCTGCCGCTGTGATAACCATTTAAAGACTGCATATCGATACCCGTTACACGGGAAAGCTTCTGTAAAGGAAATTTTGTAATGTGTAAAATCTCATCAATACGGCGAGATATTGCTGTGGAAAGCTCGTTTTGTGGCGTCTTTACCATAATAATATACTTGAATCAGGTTTATATATAGCAAGATAAAATAGCTATTAATATAAAGATAATATATTTCTTGAATTTGAGGTGTTTATAACATCTTTGTTGCCTTTACGCTATGTGTTTTGGGCTAGTGGCGATGGATCCGCGTCTATTTACAGGACTGGTTTTTCGTAAAAAAAAGACCTCCTCCAAGTAAAGGAGAAGGTCCGATGTATAAATGTAGGGGTGATTTTTCTAATTCGCTGTCAATGCCACGGCATTGAGCTGTCTGGAAGTTCCATCGGGACCTACCGCTACAATATTATCAAAGATAACACGGGTGCCCGGTACAATACCATTTAAGGCCGAGGACATGCTGGAGCTCAATTGACCTCCTGAAGTGGATAGCACAATGGCATCAGCCCGAGGCTTCGCCAGGATCATCGTAAACTTGGTGACTTTGAAGGAGGCATCAAAGTCAAAGTTATCCAGTTTAGCAAAAAGGGCATTCTGCGCTTTCAGCGCTACCGTCGCCATTGATCCACCCGTTTTTCCGGCAAATTTGGCAATAGGGTCTGGGATTCTTTTGACACGAAACTCTGTCGAACTCAGGGTCTGTGTTTTACCGGGAGCGACTTCGGCCGAGACGGAAATATGGGCTGTGCCCGGTGAACTTACCCGCACATTGTATTTACCGCCACCTGCGCTGGATATGCTGCCACCGCTCATGCTCACCCGAACTTTATCGGTAGGTGTTCCCGGAGCAGAAACCGATATCGGATTATTAACACCGATATATAATACATTCATTTTATCCGGAGATACCACCGCCGAAGGCCGTGCGACCTGGTAGCTCTGCTGTGGAGTCCGGTATTCTTTAAAAGATCCATCCGTCTGTTTGACTTTGATAACCCCGGTCCAGCTAAAAATACCTTCCCGATTGGTCGGTACCGAGTAGACGCCTTTACCATCTACAATCTGTAGGGCTGAACCGTTGACCGAAATCGCAGGTTCGGATTTGGAATCTGAAGCAGTCAAAAAGACTTCGGCTTTGTAGGGTTGGCCCTGTACCAGATAAGAGGTCGGTGCAACAGCTACAGCCGCAAATTTATCCAGATTGACAACCGCCTGATCCATTTTACCTAAGATAATCTTAACGACGTCAGACTCTGCATTTTGTGCATCCGTTTGGATTTTTGTCAGAATGGTCATTGCTGCAGTAAGCGGCGTGCCACTGCCAAAATTGATTTCTTCCCATGATTTTTTGCCATTAACAGACTTTTCAGGATTCTTGGCTTCCAGGGAGAAGGAGACCATTTTTTGCTCCTCAGGTGTCAGCAATGCCAATAATTTGGCACGGGTATCATTGATCTTATCCTTGAGGACGGTTCCTTTTTTCTCATTGATCATCAGATTGGGTGAGATATCCTCATTTTCCCGTTTGACGAGATCTCCTTTTTCTTCATCGTAACCACCGCCTTGTTTGACAAATTCTTCTTTCAGGGATAGAATATATTTATCAAGTTCGCCAATAATGGCCTGTGCCTTTTTCGCTTTATCGTAAATTGGTTTGGCACGTGCCGGTTCTTCTTTTAGTTTGGTATTTTCAAATGCAGCAAACAGCTGTTCTACGGCTGTATTGACATTTGACTTGGATGTTTCGAGACTATTATTGATATTTTTGAATGCATCCAAGATGGAATCCGGTACATTGAGCGCTAATAAGGCCAATAGTACCAGATAGAGGATGCCGATCATCCGCTGTCTTGGCGTTTCTCTTCCTAATGCCATTTTTTCTAATTTAAGTAATACAAGAGTAGATTATACACGTGGCTGGTTCATAGCACTGAGCATATTGCCATAGATGGCATTCAATGCATTGAGGTTTTTAGCCAGCTTGCCGACTTCTTCCTTGAACGCCTTGGAGTCGTCCAGAGACTCATTGAAGTTTTGCATGGTATAGCTCAGGTTCTCGTAAAACTTATTCATGGATTGTAGGTGAGATGCAGAGTCGCGTAGTTCCCGTTCGTACATGGCGTTCAGCTGCCCAAGATTGGTCGTCAGGTTTTTAACCTGATCATGGTAGTTTGCTGTATCGCCAGAGGTATTGGACATCGCCACTAGATTTTCAGATGCTTTTTCAAAAGCTAGGCTCATCTTGTCAAATTTCGAAGTTGCTGTGCGAAGCTTTTGTGTAAATTCCTCGGTTGCCAATGAAACGTCAGACAGTTTATTGATGGCGGATACTTTTTCGCTGAAATCGCGCAATCCACGCCCCAAGTTTTCGATACTAGCTGGCTCAATATTGGCGTCTGCAAATAGTTTGTCCAATGCGGCTGTTGCCGATGGACCTGCGGCTTGTGCGACTACTGCCTTGCCGCGAACAGGAAGTTCACCATTGAAAGTATCGTCCAATTCAGGATAGACACGGCTCCAGTCTGGTTCTGGCGTTGGGGGATTGAATCCCATCAGAAAGAAAAGTAGCGCCTCAACCCCGAGTCCGATACCGATCATATAGTTGGCTGTGCTACCGCCGATATGGAGAATCTTGAAGAGTACCCCAATGATGACGATACTTGCTCCCCAGGATATGGCCACATTCAGCCATCTTGAATTGTCTTTTTTCTTGCTCATAGTTTTTATGTGTGTATTTGGTCTAATTTTTTTTAATAGTTTTATTTTCGTTTGACTTCATCTGTATAAAAACGGATTTGTCTATTTAATAGTATATCGTATTGACGATGGTACTTCATTTAGTGTTGATTATTTGATAGATCTGCTTGTTTCAAAAAATATACCAAAGATCCATGTAAGTCTAAATTCTACGTTCTTATCCATTCCATTTGGGATTTGAAATATCTTTTTTTTAAATAAAATAAACGTTCGCCGGTCCCAATAGTTATATTGATCGTAACGAGATGTAGAACGATAGAAAGCCTGTGACTGATACGAAAATGTCTCGCTCAAGCAATATATTTGTGAAGTAATTTTGAGATCAATATGCAGATTTTATTTCTTGTTTTATCGGGACTCTTGATCGTCCTTAGTTTGCTGCCTTTTATCCGTTGCCAACACTGGATCTTTCGTGTGGCCGAGTTTGTGAAATTGCAGCTCCTGGTATTTCAGGTGCCAGTGTTGGCCTGGGGATTTTATCTGCTTGCTGAATCACCATGGATTTGGGCAATACAGATTGTCCAGGCACTGCTCATTGCTTATCACGTATTTATCCTGGTGCGCTACACCAAATTCTGGCGTAAGGATAAATACGAGAAGGGAAAAGAGGCCTCGGATAGCATTAAGATTATTTCCTGTAATGTGTTGCAGTTCAATAAAGAACATGAGCGTTTTATCGATTTGATCCGGAAAGAACAGCCGAAGATCTTCTTGACGATGGAAAGTGATGCAGTGTGGGAAAAGGCTTTAAGGGGATTGGAATCAGACTATCCGAATGTTGTCAAGGTTACACTGGACAATACTTATGGTATGCATTTTTATACTAAGCTGAAAGTCAATAAAAGTCAGATCCACTATTTTGTTGCGGATGATATTCCAAGTATCGAAGCAGAACTGGAAACAGAGGATGGCCACCGTTTTATCTTTTTTGCCGTACATCCACCACCACCAAGTCCCACGGAGGAGGAGAATTCCAAAGAACGGGATGGTGATCTGCTCAGTGTGGCAAAAAGGGTGCGCGGTTATAAAATGCCTGTGCTGGTTACAGGCGATTTTAACAATGTGGCCTGGGCCAGATCCTCAGTGCTGTTTAAAAAAACCAGCAGACTGATTGATGCGCGTATCGGACGTGGAATCTTATCTACTTTCCATGCCAATTACTGGTTTTTCCGGGTACCCCTCGATTTGCTGTTTCACAGCCCCAATGTATTTATAGACAAGCTGTTTATTTATCCCTCTGTAGGATCTGATCATTTCCCAATGGGCTGTACCTTTTTCATAGATCGTTATTCAGACGAACAGGCGGAAGATATCGAAAACCTCGAACAGGGAGAAATGGCTGAAGTAAACGAACTTATAATCGAAGGTCGTAAGGAGGAAAGTGACAACCGCGAATAATTTACTCATTTGATTGGTTTCTTAGTTATTGCCCGACCTTCAACTGATATTCCTTTAATGGGGCAACCGAGAAATAACCTAGCGCATTGTTGGATATATTGGATCTTGGGTTACTGGGAGCTGCATTACTCAGATTATTATGTTGGTATTCGTTCCAGTATCGGTAGGTTTTCTCATCCACACAGTAGCGTCGGACTGTAACCTCATCTCCGGGGGACAAATTGGTCGCTAGGTCGGAAATGTAATGTGTTACGTTCAGCCCGTCATTAAACTGGTCAGACTCAGCACTGGCAAAACGAAAGGGGCCGCCATTGATAGATAATGTATAGAGATAGTAATTGGAAACCTTGGCCGGGTCTTTAAAAGTCAGTGCTACGAAAAAAAAGGTTTCTCCAGCGAGATTTTTTTCTGAAATACCAGTGGAGTCTACGGCAACATAGCTTGGCATTTGACTGGTCGAACTGTATTGCTGCTTTTGGACAGTAACATGCAATGTATAAATCATGCCGGAGACCGGCTTAAAGTTCCGGTGGATATAATAGCCGTCTTTTTCATATTGAAAAGAATAACTGCGGTTTTGGTTGTCCTTGACCAGTATCGTTGCGTCTTTGATTCCCGAGCTATTGACGGGATCATCAAATCCGACGGATCGCGAGACGCGTATCCGTTGTACTGAACTGGCATCGGATAGTTGGGCATCGATGACAACACGGGCTGCGGCTTTGTTGAGATCAAGATCTATTTTTTCCTCACAGGACGAAATCAGTAGCAACAGACTGGATAGGATAAAAGATTGTCTAGTATGCATGGTGTTTAAAATTCAGCGTGTTTAAAATTTAAAATTCCAGGTGACCGATGGGATAATTCCGAAGAGAACAACCTTGTAAGCCTCTGTCAGATTAGGGTTGGTCTTGTTCTCCCGAAAGTCAATGGTGTAAGCATTTTTGCGGTTGTAGGCGTTGTACAGACCAATTGTCCAGCTTGAATGAAAACGTTTGCTGGTTTTATGTGGATCGTAAGTCGCCGACAGATCCAGACGATGATAGTCCGGCATACGGTAACCATTCCGTTCGGTATAGTAGAAGATGGATTTGCCGTTGACAAGGTACTTCCCACTGGGGAAGGTAACGGCATTTCCGGTATTGAAGACAAATGTTCCGCTGACTGTCCAGCTCTTTGAAAGCGCATAATTTGCCACAATAGCGAGATCATGAGTACGATCCTGACGCGCATTGAACCATTTGCCTTCATTAATCCCGTTAAATTTACGACGGCTTTTGGATAGAGTATAGCTAATCCAGCCCTTTAGCCGACCGCTGTTCTTACGGAGGTAGCCTTCTAGTCCATAGGCCCGGCCTACACCAAAGAGTAATTCACCTTCGAAATAAGCATTGGCCTGCAAGCTGGCACCATTGCGTATATCAATCTGATTGCCCAGCCGTTTATAATAGGCCTCGACCGAAAAATCATACTGCTTGTTCGCAAAAGTACGAAAGTAGCCCAGAGTAGCTTGATCTACACGTTGTGGCTTGATATGTAGGCTGCTGAGTACATATTGATCGGTAGGTAAGCTCGCTGTGCTATTGGTTAGTTGGTGGAGGTTCTGTACGATACGGTTATAGGAGGCCTTTATGCTGCTGTGTTCATCGAGCAGTAGGCTGGCTGACAGCCGTGGTTCTAGATTGATATAGTGTTTGGCAATCCGACTGTTATCTCGTTTTTCGGAAATGGGAGCCCCATTTTTGTCAAATTGATAGAATGTCCGTTTGCCCAGGACCATAAAATCATGCAGATGGATACCATACTGTATGGATAGATCGGTGGTGGGTTTCCATTCATGGGATATATAGCCCCCCAGATCAAGAGCGCGCTGGCTTTCGATTGCTGTTGGATTGACGGACTGATTTTTATCGGAGGAGAGATTAGCTGGGCGGATGGCTTGCGCCAATACACCCGCGCCCAACCGGATGGTATTATTGGTATTCGCATAAAAGGAGAAATCCTGCTTGGCATTGATATTTCGAATTTTGGAGGCGACCTGAAAATAGATCTGCTCACTGGAAACACCCGCCTGATAGTTGAAGCCACTGTAAATAAGGGATGTGTTACTGGATATTTTTTCATTAAACCGATGGTTCAACCGTACTGTTGCGGTGGTATTTCCCCAATCAATATTAAATAGGTCGCTGTACTTTAATTTGTCTCTGCCATGATAGCCTGATAGGTATAGGTTGGTTTTCTTGCCCAGATTAAAACTGAGCTTGGCATTGAGATCATAAAAATATAGGCTATTGTTATCCATATCTTTACTTTTGGCCAGTTTTAAAAAAGAGTCCGCATAAGAGCGACGGGCACTGAACAGAAAAGAACTCTTGTTTGGTTCAATTGGTCCCTCAAGTTTTAGCCGGGAAGCGATGATCCCTAGACCGCCTTCACCTGAAAATTGCTTTTTGTTGCCGTCCAACATAGAAATATCCAATACCGATGAAATCCGCCCGCCAAACTGGGCCGGTATGCCCCCCTTGTAAAGCTGGACGTCTTTGATCGCATCCGAATTAAAGGTAGAAAAGAACCCCAGGAGATGTGAAGGATTATATACCGTAGCTTGGTCCAGCAGGATCAGGTTTTGCCCACCATCCCCACCACGTACATGAAAACTCGTTGAGCCTTCTCCTCCTCCTTGTACTCCGGGTAATAATTGTATTGTCTTTAATAGATCTTTTTCACCAAATAATACAGGCAGACTTTGAATGTCCTTCATATCAAGATGGATGGCACTCATCTGCGGGGCATCGACCGCTTCGCCCTTCTTTTTGGCAGATACAACAACTTCAGCTATTCGATTGGCAGTGGGCTTGAGGTCAAAATTTTTTTCATGGGATTGGAGTAGCTCAATCGTGGTTGTTTGTTGCTGGTAACCCATATAACTAATAGTAAACTGATAGGTTCCCTTGAGTACTGTTAAACTGTAATGTCCCCGTAGGTCTGAGCTGGTACCTATACTGTCTTTGACACCGATAATCATGGCTCCGTTAAGTGGCTTTCCGCTGACTGCGTCACGAACAGTGCCGCTTAGCACAACTTTTTGGGCTAAGACAATGAAGGGGGATAGTACAAGCGAAATGGGAAGAAAATACTGAATGATTGGACGCATTTTTGGCTCTTATCTGAATTGACTTTGTATACAATAAAAATAGAATAGTGTATTAACCCTTTATTAATATTTGTTTTGATAGTTTAAGTGATGTTTACCGCATAATGTCTCATTTTTTTGTTCGGTTTAGTTACTATGTAACGCTTTTGGTACATTTAATATTGTTCTAAACAGGTTATTTAAGCGGCAGATGTACCTGTCATCCGTACATTGATGTATGGGGCCAAAAAACAATGTGATGGATATTTATTTAGAAATGTGTAATTTAACAGCGAGTAAGCAATGTTGTAAATCTAACTAATGGGTAAAGATTATCATTTTAAAATGTCCGCGGAGGAGCTGCAGTCAAAGACCATTGATTTTTTACGCTTCCCCTTGATCGTAGGGGTGGTATTTATCCATACCGATTTTTCAGATATTGTGATAGCGGGTGTAAAGCAGATCAGTTTTGTTAATTATCCGACGTTCTCGCGTATCTTTTTCTTATTTTCCAAGGGAATTTTCGAGGTCTGTGTACCACTTTTCTTTTTTATTTCAGGTTTTTTATTCTTCTATAAAACTGCAGGTTTTTCCATGGAGATTTACCTTCAAAAATTAAAAAGCCGTGTGCGGTCACTTTTGGTTCCTTATGTTTTCTGGAATCTGCTGATCATCCTATTCTTTATGCTTGCGCAATCATTTTTATCGGGAAGTTTATTTTCTGGTAGAAACAAATTAATAACAGATTATAGCTTACTGGATTGGCTCTGGTCCTTTTGGGATACTTCGTGGGTTAACCCGCATCTGAGGAAATCATTACCTGTTAATTCACCCTTTTGGTTTATCCGTGACCTGATGGTTGTGGTGCTGTTTTCGCCGCTGATTTATATATTGATCAAAAAACTGAGGGTCTATGCTGTGATTATATTGGGATTGCTCTGGATTTTTAATCCTTTTTTTTATTTGCCGGGACTGAGCATAGTTTCTTTCTTTTTCTTTACAGCGGGTGCTTATTTTAGCATCAACAATATAAACTTTGTCGATAACATGCGGCGCATGCTATGGATCGTCGTGCCGCTATATATCCTGCTTGTTGTGGCACAGCTTGTTTTTATAGACTCAAGGTGGTGGAGTGACCTGTATTGTGCCGGGATTATCATAAGTGTTATTACAACCGTGGCGGTATCGGCGCATTTCATTGGCAAGGAAAGCTGGCATACAAATACATTTTTGGCCAATAGCAGCTTTTTCATTTTTGCATACCATCGCTTACCTTTGGTCTTTGTTATTAAATTTTTATTTAAGATACTCAAGCCACAGTCTGAGGGATTATTACTGTTTTTATATTTGGCTTGCCCTACGTTAATAATTGTATTGGGTCTGATAATTTATAGTTTATTAAAGCAGTTTTGGCCCCGATTTACAGCAGTAATAAGTGGTGGAAGATAATAGAGCGTATATGAAAAAATATAAAAGGATCATCATTGTTATACTTGTACTTGTTGTTGGTGCATTGTCGGTCAAGTACGGTAGGAAGATGCTTAATAAAAATAAGTACAAGAGAATCAAAACGGAATATGTATTTACCGATATCATCAATCTGGGATGCACTTCAGTCAAACAACAGGGAGCGTCGAACACCTGCTGGTCCTATACAGGTAATTCCTTCTTGGAGTCGGAGATGATTCGGATGGGAAGAGAACCTGTTGAAATTTCTCAGGTTTTTACCGCTAGACAGGCCTATTTGGATAAGGCTCATAATTTTGTACGCCTCCATGGTGGCTTGACAATGGGTGAAGGTGGGCAATTACATGATGTATTGAATGTATTCCGTAAATATGGAGCCATGCCTAGATCGGCTTATGCTGGACTGCGCGGTAATCATACCTACAATGATTTCAGGGAGATGACCCCATTATTAAATTCAATGCTCAAAGTATTGGTCAAAAATAGGCCCTTGATACCGAATTGGGAGAGAGCCTATAGTGCTGCGCTAGATGCGCATCTTGGGGAAGTCCCCGAAAAATTTGATTATAAAGGGAAGGCTTATACCGCACGCACATTCGCAGATCAGGTGATCGGAATTAATCCGGACGATTACATTGGGTTTGCTTCTGTGACAGATCATCCGAATTATAAACCTTTTGTGCTCCTGGTACCCGATAACTGGTCCTTTGATCGGTTTTATAATGTACCGATGCAAGATCTCGTAGAAATTATTGACGCTGCACTGCAACAAGGTTATACGGTTGCCTGGACAACAGATGTGTCAGAGAAGGGCTTCTCATGGCAATATGGGATTGCTTATGTGCCCGAAAAGTCCGTTGACAATATGTCTAATGAGGAAAAAAAGAAAATGTTTGTAAAACCAATGGCTGAGAAAAAGATCACAGTCCAAGAGCGGCAACAAGCGTTCGATAATTATGGTACAACAGACGATCATGCCATGCATATTATCGGGCTTGCCAAAGATCAACATGGTAAAGAATACTATCTTGTTAAGAATTCCTGGGGTAAAGCCAACGATTTTAAAGGGTATATGTATGTCACCAAAGAATTTGTGAAATATAAAACGATTACCCTGATGTTACATAAAAATGCGCTCAATCCTGCATTATTATCTAAAATTAGTTTGACAGGGCTATAAGTATTGCAAAAAAACTGTAAATGTTGTTGTAATTCCCAATTGTTTCCATAATTCAATGGGAGGTTTGTTGTATGAAAAACAACAACACAATCATACAATTTTCTGGAGCTTTCTTGATGGCCTGGATGCTATTGGGGGCAACGAATGCGCAAGCGCAACAAGGGCGATCTATACCCGATAAAGTACATCATGCCGAACCCCTATATAATGATCTTGTTCGTGATTTGGGCGCAAGGAAGGGCGAGAAAGAGTTTAATATTGGGGCAGATATCAAAAAAATGGGTAAGGCAGATGAATATGGCTATTTGGCCGAATATGAGTTTGCACCCATAGATCGATTGGGGCTGGAAGTAGAGACAGACTTTGCCTATACAAAAAGCAAAATGACCAATGTATCCTCAGGCAATAAACTCGAAAGATTAAGATTGTCATCGCAATATTCCTTCTATGTTTCTAAGCAACGAGCAACAACATTGGCTGTAGGTTATACCCAGATTTTTAATTTTGTGGATGGGGGAACTGCATTTAATCCTTTTTTTGTAGCTGCTAAGAGCTGGTATAGTAATTGGCATACATTGATTTATACGGGGCCAGAAATTGCCTATCATTATAAATCACATACAACGGAAATGAACTGGCAGATCAATACTTCCTTGCATTACACGCTCCCCCAAACAGATCATTTTATTGGATTAGAGATCAACCAAGAAGTCGCCTCAGGGAGCTTAGAAACGATACTTCGGCCACAGATTAAATTGGGATTGAATGATAAAATAGCCATCGGTATGGCTGTCGGCTTTCCGGTAGGAGGAAAAGAGAATGCAATTAGCTCATTTTTTAGGTTGATTTATCAACTTTAAAAAATGAGCTAATTGCTGATAGAATGTCGCTTAGATTAGATTTAAATTCGTTTTTTTATAAAGCGATAAATGGCTTGATGTGGGGTTAAATTGTTGATTATTAATTTGTTGCAAATAAATGGGACGAACGCCTTCGTCCCATTCTATCCATTAATATTATCAAGTCGAACGCAAAAAAAATGACTTGATGGCCCAAATGTAGAAAATATATTTGGAAGTTTCCTTGTGAAAATTGACGATAATCTTGTTAAAAAGTGTGAAATAAATTAACGCGAGTAAACTTTGGAGGGGGCTATATGTAAATAAAAAAGCAGGAAGCTTACGTATGAAGCTCCCTGCTTTTTTTATCCACTTAATGTAACTGACGCTATATTAAATGTTAGTTTGGAAGAACTGGATTAGGGTTGTAACCTGCAGCATTTGGATTCCAAGAACCATTACGTACACAGCGTACATTCATCAAAGATGATTTTATTACATCTACGGCTCCTAAAAGACTGATTCCTAGAAGGTTTGTTGATCTGAAACCTTTGTAGCCGGAATTAAGTCCTAATGGGCCAGTGTAATAATTTCCCAAATAATGTGTTACACCAAGATCCGCAATATTTAACGGTAAGCTTAAAGCGCGATCATTGGTCCAGAATGCTGTATATTTACCTCCTGTAGCCCCAAGATCAAGCTGAATTAGATCTTCTACAACGTTAATATTACGCATTAAACCATTATAGTTAAAACGTAATTTGTTTGTCGCAGAAGTATTAGCTCCATAAGCTGGATTCGTTCCAGTTGCAGTAAACTCAGCATAGCCTGAACTAGATGTAGCTGTTACACCAGCAACATTTGCAGCCAACAAGTTTTGAGCGCCAATTAATACGTCTAATGTACTACCCAATACATTTAAGTTAAGGTCGCCCAATAAACCGGTAAGTCCATTGGAATTAATAGGATCTAAATCTGCTTTAGCAGGAGTTTTCCATAGACCTGCAGGGTACACTAAAGCACAAGGGTCTACGGGTAGAACCTGTCTCGCTAGAACACCTGGTTTAGCACCGCCATAAGAGAAGAAGCTCTTCGCATCTGCTGTTGGCTGATTGAAATGATAAAAGCGGTAAGGATTGTATCCTGCTTGATAATACAAATTTGCTCTTGACCATTGTACGCCCCCAAATGTTAATGGAGATTCAGTAATACCCAATAGGAAGCGGTGATTTTTACCAAGTTCTGGCGTAATCACTTGACCTCTTGATAATGTTGCGCCAAAGGAACGCTCTGAACCATCTTCAAGTTTGACCTTAAGTGCGCTGACAGTTACGTTAAGATTTTGCTGTGTTTGATCAGCGGTGTAGTAGTAAGAAATTTTTTGTTGACCATCTGAACCAGGAGCTGTAACAAAGTCTGCATAAGTTAATGCAGGAAGTGTTACATCAGTAAGTCCACCCACAAATGCGCCAGTTGCAACATCAAGTGTTCCTGTTTTTGCATTGCGACCTGTTACAGCAACTGTTGCTGAATTAATCGGAGCAAACATACCCATTGTATTCAATTCGATACCAATACGAGCGAATACACGACTGAAATTAATGTTGATTGGAACCGCCGCGCCGCTTACAGTAAACTCATTTGTTGCACGAAGTACATCTGTATTTCCGGGTAATGCTAAGTTTTGCATTTCAGGAACTTGTACTGTAGTCGAGTTGTAAGAAAGAGCAACCCATTTGTATGTTGCGCCATCTGTTACGTTAACGGCTGTTTCTGTGCCAGAAGATAATTCCACTGACTTCTCAAAAGTATAAGATGCACCGTTTTTCTTGTATAAGAATAAGCGATATTTGGTGCCACTCGTCACTGGGGAAGCTGCACGAGTTCCACTCGCTGCTTTAATGCCAGATTGGCCCGTTGTAGCAATTTCTGTTGTTGGCAATTGGTTGTCTACACCAGTGATTGCATCAAAACCATTGCCCTGAATAAGCTGTAGGTTGTGTTGAGCGGATGATGTACGGTTACTGCCTTTTGTCTTAACTTCCTCACCATCGCTAATTCCTGCGATGCGAACAATAATCTGATTTTTGCCATCAGGCACTTCTTGGCCATTTTGGTTGTTGTCTTTATTACAACTTGTTACGGCCAGGGATCCCAATGCGAGAAATGCAGCCAGGGCAAATTTACTTGCGAAGTTTTTGTTGAATGTTTTCATAATTTTAATAAAAATGTTAGTGTCAGGATAAATGCTTAAAAACCGCTAGTATCCCAACCTGATCCACCACTACCTTCTGCATCGTCAATTGTAGCTCCGCCTGCCCCTGGTTGTGCAGGTTGTGAACCTGCAGCAATGCCTTGCTCAAGTTCAATAACGTGCTCCTTAATGGACGGAGCAACGTACATTTTTTTTGCGTTCTTATTCATGATAATATTATTTGGATAATCCATGCTATTACTAGCATGGGGTTTAAAATTTAATGGACAATTTAATTCCTCATTGTTAAAAAATTAAAAATTAACGTTTTGATAAGCTGCTTGTCTCTGCGTACAGACAAGTATGGTTGCTATCACTGCGCCAATTTTGTTATAATATTCCTATTTAATGCTGTTATAAATTTATATATGTCTACTACTTTTTTCTAGTTTGGCTAAAACATTGTATGTTTTCGAATTGTAATATTACGACTAAATATCAACTTGTGCAAAAAAATATTGTAAATTATTTTCTAGCATAAAATTCATTTGATTTTTAAACATGTTTCCTTCTCATAGCTTTCATTGTTTATTTGTTTTTTGCATAACTGTCATTTAATGTGAAATAGAGGCGTTTTTAAGTGCTTTTTTATTGTATTATATGTCTGCAATACTTTGCTTGAACAAAGTTGTTTGCTTTTTGTTTTAAACATGAATAATTTTTTTTCGGTAAATTTTTGTTTTATAATTAATGTGTTTGAACAGTTACTTTCTTAATAGTCCGTATTTATACTTATGTGTCGGTTATGTGCTGCTTGGTTCCTGCTTTTGATTTAGATGTTGTATTTTTAAAACAGATAATCATTTTCCTAATAATACTCACTTCTGTTTTAAACTAAATATTAGCTCCTGTGTTCAATTGTTTATTTATTGAGAAACAGTATTTTGTTTATTTGTATATTGTTTTGGAAAAATATATATCTATTATGTTTTATTTTGTTTGTTGTCGCTTTCTATTTATATTTTCATAATAATTAAAGTGTTTAAGCAATCAACTTTTTTTGACCCTCGATTTCAGTTTCTGAGTAAATCTCATCCTTTTAGGAGCTTCTAGAAAATCACCTCAAACTCTTTTTTGATGGCGAGGTTGTTCCAAATTTCACACCATTTCTCATCCGAATGTCATGTAAAATACTTGGACTGAGGTGTTTTGTAGTGGCTTAGCTACAGAAATGGAAACATCAGGTGAAATCTTACCCGCAATTCCAGATAATAGCTACTTTTGCCCAACTTCTAAAATATAGGAGTGTCATATTATTCTGTGTTAAAAGTCTTTGTATTAAATATATACTGTCTTTTTTACAATAGTGTACTAGTTACACTAACAAGAATTGCTTTAGAACATTTTAAAAATATAAGAAATGAAAACGAACAAAGAAAACTTGGCTAACCTAAATGGCCGATTGCCTTATCAAGCTCCTCGTGTAAATGCTCAAAATGTAGAATTGGAATATAGTGTTGCCGCTGGTTCTGTAAACAGTTCGGTAACCGAATCTTGGCAGACTGAAACGCAAACGCAAGAAATCGACTGGTAAAAGATAAGGTGAGTTAATTAATTAGTGATATAAACAATCATTTTTATGAATAAGTTTACAATAAAATTTGGTTTTGCTTCGATCTTGGCATGTGCATTATTTATCTCTTCATGTAGTAAAGAGAATAATAGTGCTGTGGTGCCTGAAGGCACAACCGTACGTCTAAATATAGCTCAAGCTTATGCAAAGACTGGCCCAGTTAAAGCTGCTTCAACGGGCCGTACTTTTGCTTCGGCGACACAGGCCGTAGAGATTCCCTTTGATAATCAATATACCTTGGTTGCTAGCTTAACGGCTGAGGAAGCTCCAGCTCCAAGTCTAAAAGCTTCAAGCCGTGCGGCAACTGTTTCTACAGGTAGCGAAACACAGGTATTGAAGCAAGGAACAGTTTACTATGTAGCGATTTTTGATGCGGCTGGTAACTACAAGGAGACTAAATCTTTTACACAGGGAAATGGTACACAGGATTTTGCCATTGAAACGGGTAAATATACCTTCGTCATCTATGCCTCTGGTTCAAATAAAACCTTACCTTCAATCGCTGCCGGTACAAAATTGAGCGCAGTAAATTTTGAAGGTCTGACTGCTGATCAGGATTTTATGCTAGATCAGGTGCCATTTGAAGTAAAAGATGGTCAGAATATATTGAATGCTGATCTGGAGCATTTATTTACACAGGTAACTTTGAAATTTGACGCTTCGGCTATTGGAGCTGTTAGCAGCATTGCGGGAGCAACAATCGAACCTTCCAATGCAGCTGTAGATGTGAATCTGAATAGTAGTGCCCTTACATTTAAAGGTACAGTGAACCCAGTTGCTTTCAAATTGAAAAATACAACTGGTACAGTGATCAATTCTGATTCTACTTTCCTGACGACAGCAGCGACTACAAATGGTATTGTGTGGTTGAAAGGTTTGTCTATTGGTGGTAGTGTAGCGAAGGATATTAATAAAGGCGGTTGGAACTTAAAACCAGGTGTGAAATATATATTGGAGTTTAAACTGAAAGCTCCGCTGGGCGGAACAAGTATGGGTGGACATATTTGGGCTCCTGGAAATCTGCTGTATAATAATGGTAAATATAGCTTTGCTGAACCAAATAAACTGGGTAGTGAGTGGTATTATAATTGGTTGACACCTGTAGGTGTAGGTTCTACGCCTACTTATAAACAAATGCTAGCTTATAGTGTCGATAGAGATCCTTGTAAATTGGTAAGTACAGAGTGGCGGACGCCATCTAAAATAGAGTTCGAATCTTTGATCGCAACAGCAGGTGCGGCGACTGATTGGCAATATACATATAATGGTGCTGAGGGTGTGTTCTATGGTTCTTCTAATTTGCCGGCTATGTCTGCCAACCCGGGCGCATATCTGTTTTTCCCCGGATCAACCGGTGGCACTTCTTTTTACTGGAGTTCCAGCGATATAGGTGGAGCTGATGAGTCGACTGCCTCTAGTTTGCTGTTCGGTAGTTATAACAAGCCCAACAATCTTGGTCCTAATAATAAAGAAAAAGGGTTCCAAATTCGCTGTGTTAGAAATTAGAATATATAAGAGGAGATAATTTATTTGGATAATAAGTTTAATGGAGGCGCATTCCCCGATTTGGGGAATGCGTTTTTTTATGCAATCTTCTTTATTTCGTATTATCTTTTGTTTACTTGATTTTCTGATCTGTGCTGAATACAAAACAGGACAGTCTTGTTTTTAACCAGCGATACCCTGTGATTTATTGTTGTCGAAATGATCCAGGAGGGTCTGATTTAAAATGGGAGAGGTTTTTAGCATATCGCGAACAGGATATTTCTCAGCTATATTCTTGAGGGCCTCAAGATGTCGCTCATGGTGTAAGTCTGTGCCGACAAAATCATACATGCCTGACTTGAGCAATGTCATGGCAATTGCTTTACTGTCCACCCCATAATAGCGGCTGAGCGACAATAAGTTCAATTGCAATAGACAGCCCGCATCCTTGATCTGTTTGTAAATATTAAAATTTCCATGATAATAGTTGTATCGCTCAGGATGTGCAAGAATGGGTTTGTAACCAAGTCTCTGAATGTCTAAGATGGTGTGAAAAAGCGCCTTGGATTCGGATAGATAGGACATTTCGATCAGGACATAACCGCCGGGAATCACACAGAGTTCATCCTGTTGAATAAGTGATGTCAGACCATCATCGATCATATGCTCGGCTGCCGCAAAAATCTCTGCACCATTACCATTGTCTTTCAATCCTTGGACAAGAGCCGTCTGCGCATCCTCGATTGTTGACTTGTTATTTGGATGTACGCCAGCCATAATATGGGGCGTACAGATAAATTTCTTTAAGCCCAAACGCTGCAGTTCTTGAATATAAGCGATAGAATTCTTTACAGATGTACTGCCATCATCTATTCCAGGGAGAAGATGGTTGTGCATGTCCACTTCCAGAAACTCTAGCTGGGCCAAGGGTCTTATGGATGAAGGCTTTTTATTTTTAAACAAATTGGTTAAAAAACTCATAATATATAATTCAGCTATATGGTTTTGTCTGTCTTACAAGATGTTTTACAAACAATATGCCAGTTTTAGCGTTTATCAGGGAGAGATGGAATGTAATAAGGTAGGTGTTTTGTTGAATTATAATAAATTTTAAAGAACTTTTGTTGGTGATTTTTTAATTTTTATCGTTGTTTGTAATATTTTCGGTATAATAGTTGCTTAGTCCACGATGATATAAAGATGGGCTGTATGGCACCTGTCGTTATCGATGTTTTAATTAAAAGAACCAAATAATTAATGAATTTTAATTATCTTGGTGCTCTTCTACTAAATTTGAAATAAGCCATATACGTTGTACCAACCTCATAACAGGGATACGACGGTAAAAAAAGTAAACTAAAACGGGAAGAAAGCTATGATGGGATCTCTATGGGATTTAAGAAAACGGTTGCGGAAGGATAATCCTCGATGGGTCATTTTGCTTATCGATATGTGGTTTGTATTCGCAAGTTATGTGTTTTCAAATTACGTTGTCAATAATTTTAAAGGCGTATTTGACTTTGAGCTTATGTTGAAAAAGCTCGTGCTTGTTTTGCCAATATATTTTGCTATGTTTCTGTGTTATAATACCTTTAGGGGGATTGTTCGGCAGACTGGAATCCGCGATACCATTAAAATATTTAAAACAGTCTCATCTGCCTATATTATATTGATGCTGTTGACATTGGGTATTAAAGCCCTTGTAGAGAGAGGGACAGTCTCAGGCGACTACCTTCGTCTTTCATACGGTGTGTTAACAATGCAAGCCTGCATTTTACTGGTGATCATGGTTGGCGCGCGTGTGGTATATCGGACGATTTTCGAATACTTATTTCTGCCGGCAAGGAAAGGTGAAAATGTGTTGATTTTTGGCGCTTCCCGACCGGGGCTAGTGTCGTTCTCCTTATTAAAGGAAGACCCACGAATTAAGTATCAGGTGGTTGCTTTCGTAGAAGATAAGATTTCGCGTATCGGTAAACGTCTTGCCGGTCTGAAAATCAAAGATATTACTGAAATTACCAAAGAATATATTAGCAAACATGAAATCACACAGGTGATTATTGCCGTAGAAAACAATGACCCTGAACGCTTGGAGTATGTATCAGATTGGTTCCAAAACATTGGGCTTGAACTCAAAATTATGCCTCCGGCCCGCATCTTGCTTAATTCTGGTGCTAAACGGGAGATCCGTCCGCTGAGGATAGAGGATTTACTTGGTCGTAAGCCGATAAAACTGGATCATCCGGAGATTGAAGAAGAGATGAAGGGAAAGGTGATTCTCGTCACTGGTGCCGCGGGTTCGATTGGCTCAGAACTGGCACGCCAGATTGCAAGACGCCACTACAGTAAATTGATTCTATTGGATCAGGCTGAATCTGCCTTGTATGATGTCCAGCAGTCGATAAAAGCAACACAGCCAGGACATCTGCACTGCATTGTTGGTGATGTCCGCAACTATGCCTTTATGCAAAATATATTTGCACAGTACAAACCTGATCTGGTGTTTCATGCCGCAGCTTATAAACATGTGCCATTGATGGAGGCTAATCCCTATGAATCCATTCAGACAAATGTACTCGGTAGTAAGAATGTTGCTGATCTCTGTATGCAGTATGGGGCAAAGAAAATGGTGATGGTATCAACAGATAAGGCGGTCAATCCAACAAATGTCATGGGCGCAACCAAACGCATGGCTGAAATCTATGTGAGTAGTTGCAGTGGTAAATCCGAAACGAGCTTTATCATCACCCGATTTGGAAATGTGCTCGGTTCTAACGGTTCGGTAATACCGCTGTTTGAGAAACAAATGGCAAGCGGTGGGCCATTGACCCTGACACATCCCGAAATTACACGTTTCTTTATGACAATACCTGAAGCCTGTCAATTGGTGCAGGAAGCTGGTGTGATGGGACAAGGAGGGGAGATATTTGTCTTCGATATGGGTAAATCGGTTAGAATAATAGATCTTGCCAAACGAATGATCAAATTGAAGGGCTATCGCTATCCAGAAGATATCGATATCAAAATTGTTGGATTGCGCCCCGGTGAAAAGATCTATGAAGAACTTTTGGCCAATAATGAGAATACGGTCAAAACGCATCATCCAAAAATTATGATTGCGAAAGTAAACCATGATGAACTCTGTCTGAAAGCTGAACGGATCAATGCTGTCTGCCAGCAAATTATTGATGGAGACAAACAGCTGCCAGATTTTATGAACTTAGTCGCCGCGATGAAACGGATTGTGCCAGAATTTAAATCTCAAAATTCAGAGTATGAAGCCCTAGATAACAATGTTGAACAGGAGCTCATTGACGAGACTCCCGTTTATTCACTTATTAAAAAGGTATAACCCAAGGCACATGAATAGACCTCCCTTTATATAATAAGCAAAAGTCCCATTAACGGGACTTTTGTATTTATTATACTTTCTATACTGCTTAAAACTTGTCAATTCGCAAAAATCAACCTAATTTTAGCGAACTATTGAATTGAAGTAATAATTTTGGACAGATTAGCTCGGAAAGGTATTCCGTCGATAACCAACATATATGAATAAAAAAATTTTAATCACAGGAGGCGCCGGATTTATTGGATCTCATGTCGTTCGTGAGTTTGTTACAAAATATCCAGACTATCAGATTATTAATCTTGATGCACTAACTTATGCGGGCAATCTGGAAAATCTGAAAGACATAGAGGAGCATCCGAATTATACATTTGTCAAAGCCGATATTACTGATCAGGCTGCGATCACCTCAGTCTTTGAACAATATCAGCCCGACGGTGTTATTCATTTGGCAGCGGAATCACATGTGGACCGTTCAATTGCAGATCCAACTGCATTTGTAATGACAAATGTAATAGGGACGGTAAATTTGTTGAACGCTGCCCGGAAAAGCTGGAAGGATAATTTGGAAGGCAAGCGTTTTCATCATGTTTCTACGGATGAAGTATTTGGTGCTTTGGGTGAGTCCGGCTTTTTTACAGAGGATACCAAATATGATCCGCATTCGCCATATTCGGCTTCCAAGGCTAGCTCAGACCATTTTGTGCGTGCATATCATGACACTTATGGCTTACCGATTGTCTTAACGAATTGTTCCAATAATTATGGCCCCAATCATTTTCCTGAAAAGCTAATACCATTGTGTATTCATAATATCTTAAATAATAAACCTCTTCCTGTCTATGGCGACGGAAAGTATACTCGGGACTGGCTCTTTGTGATTGACCACGCCAAAGCAATTGACTTGGTGTTTCATCAGGGTAAAAATGGCGATTCATACAATGTTGGTGGTTTTAATGAGTGGCAGAATATAGATCTGATCAAAGAACTATGCCAGCAAATGGATGCTAAATTAGGACGAAAGGAGGGGACTGCCGCTTCCCTGATTACATTTGTGAAAGACCGCCCCGGTCATGATCTGCGCTATGCTATTGATGCGAGCAAAATCAATTCGGAATTAGGCTGGAGCCCATCGGTAACATTTGAGCAGGGACTATCGCTTACAATAGATTGGTTCTTGTCCAATCAGGAATGGTTGGATCATGTAACTTCGGGTGACTATCAAAATTATTATAACAACCAATATCACGGGGCTTAAGCATGAAATATACAGAAACGAAACTGTCAGGTTGTTTTATTTTGGAACCTACAGTATTTGAAGATGAAAGAGGTTATTTCTTTGAATCGTATAATGAAAATAGACTGGCTGCAATATTGGGACATAATCCGCATTTCGTGCAGGACAATCAGTCCAAATCCCAATTTGGTGTGGTCAGGGGATTACACATGCAGGCTGGCGAATATGCACAGGCAAAACTGGTTCGTGTACTAGAGGGTAAAGTATTGGATGTGGCGGTTGATGTCAGACCTGATTCACCTACTTATGGGCAGTATGTTTCCGTGGAGCTCTCGGCCGAGAATAAAAAGCAGCTTTTTGTACCACGTGGATTTTTGCATGGATTTTCCGTGTTGTCTGAGCAAGCGGTATTCTTCTATAAATGTGACAATAATTATAACAAAGAAGCGGAGGATGGTGTATATCCATTGGATCCACAATTGGCGATTGATTGGCAGATTCCGGTAAATCAGATGATTTTGTCACAAAAGGACAAGGAGTCACAAGCTTTTGTGGCATTCTCTAATAAATTGAAATAGTAAAATAACGTACTTGATGAAAATCGTCATTACCGGCGCGTCCGGACAATTAGGCTCCGAATTACATGAATTATTGCTGAATGATACTGAAAAAGAATGCTATTTTTTGGATCGAAAGCAACTGCCTCTTGATAAAACGCTCCTGATTCAGGATATTTTGGGTATGTATCAGCCCGATTTAATTATTCATGCGGGTGCCTACACTGCAGTCGATAAAGCGGAAGAAGAATCTGAAGCGGCAAATTTAGTCAATCATTTGGCCTCTGATGAGATTGCACAATATTGTCATGTGCATGGCGCAAAGTTGATTGCGATTTCGACGGATTATGTATTTGATGGTGATTCTGCGATTCCATTAACCGAAGACGCGCCAACAGGACCAATTAATGTTTACGGGCAGACTAAACTTGCCGGTGAACTGGCGATTCAGAAATGGTGTCCCGAGGCTATTATTATCCGCACCTCTTGGGTATATTCTTCCTATGGAAAGAATTTTGTCAAGACGATGTGCCGTCTCATGGCCGAACGGGATGAAGTGAATGTAATCAATGATCAAATCGGTAGTCCAACCTATGCAAAAGATCTGGCTATAGCAATTTTAAAAATTGCTGACACTTCGAATTGGACAGCCGGAATCTATAACTACAGCAATGAAGGGGAGATATCTTGGTATGATTTTGCTGTAGCAATACGGGATTTTCGTTCGTTCGATTGTCAGGTAAAGCCAATTCCGACGAGTGCTTATCCGACACCCGCGCAACGGCCAAAGTATTCATTGCTTGATAAATCGAAGATTAAAGCAGTCTTTGATGTAGCCGTACCGGACTGGAAGTCAAGTCTTGCTAAAATGCTAACCGAGGAAATTAAAAATTAAGATTATAATGCTGAAAGCTTATATAGCCAGAGTCTAAATACTAAAGTCTCAATACTAATATCTGAATAAAAATGAAAGGAATTATATTAGCTGGTGGATCGGGAACTCGTTTGCACCCCTTAACACTCGCGGTAAGCAAGCAATTAATGCCGGTATATGACAAACCGATGATATACTATCCCCTGTCTACATTGATGCTGTCGGGAATCCGTGAGATATTGATTATATCGACTCCGGAGGATTTACCAAACTTTAAAAAGTTATTGGGCGACGGTTCTCAATTGGGTTGTCGGTTTGAATATAAGGAGCAGCCAAATCCCGATGGCCTAGCGCAAGCCTTTTTGTTAGGGGAGGAGTTTATCGGTAATGATAAGGTCGCATTAATTTTGGGTGATAATATTTTCTATGGCTCTGGCTTGTCAAAGCTATTGCAGTCCTGTGCCGATCCTGATGGTGGTGTTGTATTCGCTTATCCTGTACATGATCCCGAGCGTTATGGCGTTGTTGAGTTTGATGAAGCTAAAAATGTAGTTTCTATTGAGGAGAAGCCGAAACAACCGAAATCCAGTTATGCTGTTCCGGGGATTTATTTTTATGACAATGATGTCGTTGCGATTGCAAAGGGCATCAAACCCTCAGCACGTGGAGAATTGGAGATTACGGATATCAATAAAGAGTATCTGCAGAAAGGAAAGTTGAAAGTAGGAATATTTGACCGAGGAACAGCCTGGTTGGATACAGGTACCATACAGTCCTTAATGCAGGCTGGGCAATTTGTCCAGGTGATCGAGGAACGTCAGGGAATGAAAATCGGAGCAATTGAGGAAGTCGCATATCGTATGGGATACATTGACCGAAAACAACTGCTTGCTATTGCCGAACCTTTGTGCAAATCAGGGTATGGAGAATATCTGAAACGTATCATCAGATAATTGGAAACCTAGGTAAGTGCTAGGCTATTATTAGGATAACTTCTTTTATGAAGCGTGAATGGTAAAGTCTGCATAAAAAAACGAATTATTTGTTGTCGAAGCGTATTTTTTTATATATTGTGTATAGTCATCTTATTATACACAATATCCACTATGAAAAGTTTCTATTCTCGTTACGCGCGAGATGTTGTCTATTTCGCTTTACAACATAAAAAGGTTGCTCTTATCCCAGTTTTTGGTGCTTGGATAGAAGACTGTCTCTATTGAAAAAATTTCCACTATATTTATGAGTTTTTCTTTTATAAAACAATTCTTTTTTAATAGTTGTTTTATAAAAGAAAGGTAATGATTTATTAGGCAATTCAGATATCCTTGAGAATCATTCGAATTAACGCTAAATATACCCAGAAAGTGATATTACAGCGTAGGGGACTGATTATAATATGGAATAATAACAAGCACATGATTACTGTAGGCATTATTGATAGAGATGAAAGCGCAAGACAAGAAACCCAGCGTATACTTAATGAAGAAAATGAAGTGAGAGCAA
>Ga0213829_1000248_pt1 | contig 60039 bp, 52 predicted proteins | sample MC6MC0896MG_FD_180665 | JGI IMG/M metagenome (GOLD analysis project Ga0213829, IMG submission 180665) | Enriched soil aggregate microbial communities from Iowa State University, Ames, United States - MC6-MC0896-MG | ecosystem: Environmental > Terrestrial > Soil > Unclassified | place: USA: Iowa... | reverse complement strand
CCCCGCTGTGGCCGCGCCAGAGCCGGTGCTGAGCGTTGTCGAGACCACGGTGGTGGCCGAGGCGAGCATTCCGTTGCTGACCGAGGTCGAAGCGTCTGAGCCGGTCGCGCCGCTGGTCGAAGTGCACTTGCCGGCAGCCAATGTGCCGACGCCGCCTGCGACCAGCGATGGTCGTCCGGCCTGGGCCGCGGAGCCGTTCGAATGCCTGTTGTTCGATGTAGCCGGGCTGACCCTCGCGGTGCCGCTGGTGTGCCTGGGTTCGATCTACACCCTGGCCGGGCAGGAGCTGACCCCACTGTTCGGTCAGCCGGACTGGTTCCTGGGCATCCTCACCTGCCAGGCGGGCAACCTCAAGGTACTCGATACGGCGCGTTGGGTGATGCCCGATCGCTACCGCGACGACTTCCGCCAGGGCTTGCAGTACGTGATTTCGGTGCAGGGCTACGAATGGGGGCTGGCGGTGCACCAGGTCAGCCGCTCGTTGCGCCTGGACCCCAACGAGATCAAGTGGCGTAGTCAGCGCGGGCAGCGGCCCTGGCTGGCTGGCACGGTCATCGAGCACATGTGTGCGTTGCTCGACGTCGCTGAACTGGCCGAGTTGATCGCCAGCGGCGCCGTCAAGCAGATGCACGCCAAACACCAATAATTCGCGGCCACGGCCGCACCGAGCACACCGCCGCTGGCGGCATTTGAGGGTAGGGGAATGAAAAAGTCGTCCGCACAGGGTTCTGAAGATCCGATTCTGCAGTGGGTTACCTTCCGTCTGGACAACGAGTCCTACGGCATCAACGTCATGCAGGTGCAGGAGGTTCTGCGTTACACCGAGATCGCGCCAGTGCCGGGTGCGCCGAGCTATGTGCTGGGCATCATCAACCTGCGCGGCAACGTCGTCACCGTGATCGACACCCGCCAGCGCTTTGGCCTGGTGCCGACCGAGGTCACCGACAATACTCGTGTGGTGATCATCGAAGCCGACAAGCAAGTGGTCGGCATTCTGGTCGACAGCGTTGCCGAAGTGGTTTACCTGCGTCAGTCGGAGATCGAAACCGCGCCGAACGTGGGTAACGAAGAGTCGGCCAAGTTCATCCAGGGCGTGTGCAACAAGAACGGCGAGCTGTTGATCCTGGTCGAGCTGGACAAGATGATGACCGAGGAAGAATGGTCAGAGCTGGAGAATATCTGAGTTGATTTTCGAAGCTGCTGTCATCTTCCTGGCGCTGCTTTGGGCGCTGAGCCTGTGGTTTTTTCTCAACTACAGCAAGCGCCAGCGTGAGCTGGCTGCGCAACAGGCTCAAGGTGATGCCGTGCGTGACCAGCGCATCAAGGAGCTGGCCAAGCGGGTGGACGATTACCAGAACGGCACGGTGCGCATGGGCGAGGCGATCCATGAATTGCGCGCTGTGGTCGCGCCGTTGCCGGACAAGCTGCAACAACTGGAGCAGCGCGATCCCAATGATGTGACCTTTTCCCAGGCGGCCAAGCTGGTGGGGATGGGCGCCAGCGTCGAGGAACTGACCCAGACCTGTGGCCTGACCCAGGCCGAGGCGCAGTTGATGACCAAGCTGCACCGCAGCGAGTGAGCTGGATAAAGGCGACCTCAAGTCATAAGACTGCGTCGCCTGGTCTGGGGCTGCTTTGCAGCCCTTCGCGGGCAAGCCCGCTCCCACAGGGATAGCGCGTATTTGCAAAGCGATGCGGTCCCTGTGTGAGCGGGCTTGCCCGCGAAGGGCCGCAAAGCGGCCCCAGCTTCTTGACTGACTGGCATTGACTTGCGGCTCTCTTTATTTGGGTTCTCCACGGATTGGCCTGCCTTGGCGCTATGGGGCTGATGTACATATCCAAGCCAAATTCGAAGCTATCAAGCACTGCAAACTTTCGGCCCTTTCGGGATGTTTGAGAGAGTGCCTGGCTTGAGTTCGCCGGGGCTGCTGCGCAGCCCTTTCGCGACACAAGGCCGCTCCTACACGTGGGCGTCGTTTTGGGGGCGGTGCTTGTTGGCGCGGCCTGGAGTAGCAACTCTTCAGGGCTTGGCCCAGGCGTTGAAGCCACCTATCCGTGCCACCCGGTCAAGCGGCAGCAGTTGGCGGCGGATCGCCTTGTAGTGCTCAAGGTTGACGAAGCGCCATGAGTTCAGCCGGCGAAAGCAATACAGGTTGTTGACCTGCCGCATCACTCGCAGCAGGGGCAGGTGACGTTCGGCTACCTCGGTCAACAGCGCCGGGCCTGTCAGGCGGCTGAGGGTGCTGGCATAGCGATAGAACGCTTCTGGGTCGCTCGCCAGGGTGGGCCGGGTGTCATAGAACGCGGGCTCGGCGAGGTAGCGGCTGTGCATTTCCTGAAGAATCGCCTTGAGCGTCGGATTACCCGGATGGCTGCCAATCAGGCTGCTGTTGTACAAGCAGTTCATCCCCATCTTTTCATTGGATACCGGCGGATACAGCAGCAGGCCGTCGTCGGTGGTCGCCAGCGGCACCTCATCCAGGGCTTCGCCTGGCGTTTCCAGTGAAGGATCGAGCAGCATGTGGGGGATTTCCCCAGGCATCAGCAGGGTGTCATCGATATCCATGTACAAGCCGCCTTCCTGCTCAAGCAAGGCAAAACGCAGCACATCCGAGGCCGAGGCGAAGTTGCCTGCGGTCCCGCCCTTGCCGTCAATGGCCGCGGCGTACTGACTGAAGTTCTGGTGGTTGCGAAAACCTGCGTAGAACGGCTGTTCTTCCAACGGCAACACCGTCACCCCGGGTGCCCGTTCGGTCAGCAGCCGGAGGTTTTCCTCGAAGGCGGTCGGGGTGGTCTTGGACAGGTAGAGGCGAAAGCTGTACTGACTGCCCGCGAGCCGCTCGGCATTGGTGGCGATATTGGCTATCAGCTCTTGGCTGAGCACTCTGTCGCCCACCCAGACACTGAGTATCTGCTTGGGGATCGGACGCAGGGTTTCACTGGGCAATTCCGAGAGTGCCAGTGGCAGCTGCAGGTCAACCCCCAACGCCCGCAGGCTGCTCATGCGCATCGCGTCGGTGACGGGGCGGGAGCCGATGTCCACCTCGACCAGGTTGAGCGAGTCCGGCGTTGCCGTGTAGTAGGTGGGTTCAACCTCATTGAGGTCATGTTCGGTGATGAACGCATCCGCTTCGATGTCGTAGACCATCTCTGCCTGATAACCGCCGATCATGCCCGTGAGCAGGTCGGGTGTACCGTCGTAGCGGGGTGTCCTGATGATCGCGCCGGCGATGCCAGGGTCGCCGTCGGGCAGCGGTGCAATCGGCTCGGGGAAGTGGAAGTACTCGGCTATATCGACCGCTGGCAGATGCGGCGGGCCAGTCGGGCTCAAGCGATAGCCCAGTTGCTCGTTGACCCGGCTGGGCAGGACGAAGCGGTCTTGCTTGAAGCGCAGCAGCACCGGTGTTTTGGACAGTCCGGCGGTGATCAGTGGGGCCGCATTGAGCAGGCCGAAGGCTGTGGTGGCGACGCCGTCGGCCTTGTCTTGCGCGGTTTTGCCGTGGATCGCCTGGTCCAGGCCCAGACCGAACTGGGCGACGCCGCCGAGGGCGAAGATCGGCGCCAGCTCCGGCACCACCAGCGCCAGCGGTGCCAGCAGGTTGATCGCCGAGTTGAGGTAGCCGCGCCACTTGGCCTTGGTCACTTCGCTGTCGCCCGTGATGACGTAATCGGCGTCCTGGTAGCTGCGCCGCTTGTGGCGCTTGGCCAGGGCGAGGAACAGGTCGCCGTCGATCAGCGGGCTGTAGTCCTTGGCCTTGTAGTTGATGTAGTCCCCCGGTGCCCAGATGCCTTCGGTGGTGAAGCCGGGGCGATTGCTGTCCAGGTGACAAGGCTTGGGGTAGCTGCCCAGGCCACACAGGGCCGTGTGCAGGCCGCTGTAGCTCAACCCGTCCTCGCGGTCGGCGAGGGTGAAGTGCGCCTGCAGCGCGTCGCGGGTTAGTGGCGAGCGGCACTGTTTGGCGAACCAGTCGAGCATCGGCTGTTTGTCGCTGAATTCATGCAGCGGCGAAGCGTTGCCGGGGACGTAGAGGATCGTCAGGCCGCTGACGACATCGCGCAGGCACAGCAGGTCGGTGGAGGGGTAGCCATAGACGTTCAGCAACCTGGCCTGGACCCTGGGTCGGCCACTGGCTTTGCCTGAGCCGGTGGGCATCGGCGGTGTGGCCAGCAGGCCACAGGCCTGCCAGACCAGCCGCCTGCCCGCGTCGCTGAGGCTGGCTTCACTGACTTGCCTGTTGCACGCGGCGAGCAGGTTGATCTTTGCCCCGACACGGTAGCTTTCGAGATTAGCGTCCCAGTAGCGGTCGAGCATCGCTTTGTAGTGCGCGTGGAAGTCGAGGTTCCAGATGAACGACTGGAAGGCCTCGGCCGACAACGGCACATGGGTGTCTGCGCTGTATTCTCCGCTGTCGGTCTGGCGGAACAGGCCGTTGAAGATCGCGTAGGGGTCGCCATAGTGGATCAGGCCCTGACCGCGCAGATGGTCGACGATGGTCAGCGGGCCTTCAGGAAAGCGCCCGGCCCACGGCGCGCCGAGGGCGGCGCCGACCAGGTTGTTGCTCGACTCGCCTTGCCAGTTGGCCAACACCGCCTGGGTCAGGCTCATCTTCTGCGTGACCACCCCGACCCAACCACGCGTCTGGTTGAACTGGTAGTGCAGGGTCACGGCGTCGGTCGTGTCCGGATCCAGCGCCAGGTTCTGAGCTTTGGCCCATTGGCGCACGGCCTCGGCCGCCGCTCGGTCCGGCCGCGGAAAGTCGGCGAGGTGGTCGCGTACGTATTGCACACCCTTGGCATTCACGTAGGAGTTGGTCATGCAGGTCACCTTGTGGTGGGGGGTAAGGCCGGTAAGGGTGGCCTGGCCCGGGCACCTTGTGGGGCTATTTAATTAGCCCCTGGGTGGTTTCTGCCCGCAGTGCGAGCCCGGCAGAAACCCGGTAGGCGCGGGTTGGCGGCGGGCTCAGTGTTCCCACCAGCTGTGCGCTTGGCCCATCTGGAAGGCCTGGCCGAGGGGAACATGCTCGTGCAGCGTGCGGGTGAACCCGCGCAGATTGATCACGCGATGGACGTCATGCAGTGGGCGACCAGCAGGTTGCACAGTTCGCGCAGCTGGCTGAGCCAGGGCAGCCGCTGGTCGATCACCTGATTGAGCACGCCCGGCCCGGTGAGCAGGTTCAGCCGTCGCGCATAGGCGGCGATGGCCGGGCCACTGTCTGCCCTTGCCGGGCGACGGCTGTAGAAGGTCGGGTCGAGCTGGTAGCGGTGCAGGATCTCTTCGGAAATGGCCTCCAGGGTCGGGTTGCCGGGATGGCTGCCGATCATGCTGCTGTTGAACTTGATGTACATGCCCATCTGGTCATTGGACACCGGCGGTGCCAGCAACAGGCCATCCGAGGTGGTCCTGAGTGGCTGGCGCAGCAGGGGAAGCGTCTGCCGGTCCGGTCTGGCGGCCAGCAGCAACCGGTCATCGGCATCCAGGTAGATGCCGCCCAGGTGGCTGAGCAGCCGATAGCGCAAGATGTCGCAGGCCGAGCTGAAGTTGGTGGCTACGCCGCCGTTGCCGTCGATTGCGGCCTGGTACTGGGCGAAGTACTTCGAGCGGGCAAATGCCTGGAAGAACGCCTGCTCCTCGAGCGGTGAGACGCTTAGGCCAGGCGCCCTTTCGGCCAATACGGCGAGGTTGTGCTGATAGGCGTCGCGGTCCAGAGCCGACAGAAACAGCTGGTAGCGGTAGTCGCTGTCAGCCAAGGCCTGGGCGTTGTGCGCCAGCGCATCGAGAAATGTCGGCCCGATGGTCCGGTCGCCGACCCAGAGGCTGGAGATCACCCGCGCAATGGGGGTGGTGGCCAGGGCGTCATAGCGGGCGAGATCGATCGGCAGTTGCACCTCGATGCCCAGCGCCTGCAGAGTGGCCATGCGCTGCCGATCGCTGACCGGGTGGCTGAGATCGGCCAGCCTGACCAGGGTGCTGCGGTTGCTGACGATCCAGCGCGGCGGATCCGCCAACCGCGCCTCTTCGACCTTGATGAAGCTGTCGCTGGCCAGCTCGTACTCCATCCATTTGCTGGTGGCCTTGCCGTTGTCGTCGAACCAGCCCATGAAGCGCACCTGCAGGTTGTGGTCGATGCGTGTGGCCAGGGCGCTGATCTGCGAGGAGGGCATGATCGGCGCTTCGCGGAAGGCACTCTCCGCCGGCGCCAGCTCGAACGCTTCGGCCTGCTCGACCTGCGGGCTGCCGGCGGTGAGCAGGGCGCGCAGCCTGGGCGGGGTGACGAAGCCGGGCCGGTACCAGCGGAACACCTGCGCCGGGTCGGCCGCCAGTCGGCCGGCCACGGGCAGGGCATTGAGCAGGCCGAACACCTCGGTGCCGACGGCGCTGGCCTTGTCTTCCAGCGTCTTGCCGTTGAGCAGTTGGTCCATGCCCAGCGCGAACTGGCTCAGCCCGCCCGTCAGCAGCACCGGGATCAGCTCCGGCACGACCATCGCCAACGGGCTGAGGATGACCATTGCCGCATTCAGGTAGCTGGTCCAGCGCGCCTTGTCGATCTGATGGTTGGTGGTGATCTGGCTGTCGGCATCCGCATAGCTGCGCTGCTTCTGTCGCTCTGCCAGGTAGGCGAACAGGTCGCCCGTGAGGATCGGGCTGTACGTCTCGGCGCGGTAGTTGACCATCTCGTGCGCCACCCAGAAGCCACTGGTTGCGAAGCCATCGTGGTTGACCGCGAAGCGGTGCGGTTTGGGGTACAGGCCCAGGCCCTTGAGCGCGGTACGCAAACCGCTGTAGTCGAGGCCGTCGGGCCAGTCGGCGGGGGTGAAGTAGGCTTGCAGTGCGACGCGCTTGGCCGCGTCCTGGCATTGCTCGGCAAACCACTGCTGCATGGCCGCCTGATCGGCAAATTCATGCAAGGGCGAGGCGTTGCCCGGCAGGTAGAGCAGGGTGAACCCGCTGTCGGCGTCGCTCAGGCAGAGGATCGAGGTCGAGGTGTAGCCGTAGACATTCAGCATCCGTCGCTGCAAGCCGGGCGCCTGGCTGCGGCTCAGGCCCGCCGCCTGCCAGGCCAGGCGCCGGCCCTGGTCGCTGAGGCTGCCCTCCAGCACCTGGCGATTGCACGCCGCGATGAAACTGATCTTCAGCGCGCGTTGGTAATGGGCCAGGCGCGCTTCCCAGAAGCGGTCGAGGCTGGCCCGGTACAGGTGGTGGAAGTGCAGGCCCCAGATGAAGCCCTGAAAGTCTTCGGCCCTCACCGCCAGCCGGGTCTGCGGGCCATAGACCTGCGGGCTGGTGCGCCGATAGAGGCCATTGAAGATCTGGTACGCCGAGGCATTGGAGAACACGCCTACGGGTTCCAGGCGCTCGACCAGGGTCACCGCGCCTTGCGGCGGCAGCCCGGCCCAGTTGCCGAAGTGGAAGTTGCCATAGCCGGTGCTGGGCTCGCCCTGCCAGTTGCCGAGCAGCGCTTCGACCAGGGACATTGCCTGCGTGACGATGGCGTTTACGCGAAAGTGTCGGCGACCTTCGCCCAGCGGTTCGTGCTGGTAGTGCAGCGTGACCACCTCGATATCGGCCGGCGCCTGCTCGATGCTGCGGGCGCGCAGCCACTGGGTCAGCTGTTCGCTGGCGAGGGTGTCGGGGCGTGGGAAGTCGATGAGCGCTTCGCGCGGCAGGTGCAGGTTTTCGTTGGGAATGTAGGGCATGGGCCGATCCTGTGCAGGTGAGTCGCACAGGATCGGCGGCCGTGGTGGCGGCTGGGCGTTACTTACTGCTGGAGTTCGGTGGCAGGCGCAGCAGTTCGGGCGTGATGTCGCGAGGGGTGGCGGGCGCGTCGTTGAAGCCTGGGGGCAGCTTGCCGCGCAATTGCCAGGCGAAGGCGATGATTTCGGCAATCGTCAGGTACAGCGCTTCGGGGATCTGCTCGCCCAGTTCCAGGCGTGCCAGCAGCCGCACCAGTTCGGCGTTCTCGTAGATGGGCACGTCGTGCTCGCGGGCAATCGCCAGGATCGCCTCAGCCAGCTCATCGTCACCTTTTGCGCTCAATGTCGGTGCCTGTTGACCGTCATAGCTCAGGGCAATGGCCTGACGTGATTGCTTGTCACTCATGCGGTCTCATCCACCCAGCGTTGTTCGACACGTGTTTTCGGACCTTGTGGCGGCGTGCCAGTGTGGCATTGCAGGTCACCGACTTCGAGACCGCGATCAAGCAGGCGTGTGCGCAAACTGCCCAGTTGGCTGTCGATCAATTGCGCGGTCTGCGCAAGCTCCGCCCACAATTGCCCGGACAAGCGGCCCTGACTGAGCTGCGCCTGCACCTGTAACGGGCCGAGCGGCGGCAGGTCGAAGGCCAGCTCGATGCGCCACAACGACTCGAGCGGATCGCGTTGCTCGCGCTGGCCGTCAGCCTGCTGCTGCGGGGTTTCTTCGCGCTGCAGCTTGGCTTGCAAAGGGATGAACTCCTGGCCGTGGCGGATCGGGATTTCGGCCTGCCAGGTGGTCTGCAGGTTACCGTTTTCGCTCACACCGGTCTGTTGCAGGCTGCTCAGGGCGTGGCTCTGCAAGCGCGACACGGCAGCCGCAGCCAGACGCAGCAGTTGCTCCAGATCGCCTTCCTGCTCCAGGCTCTGCAGCAACCGTGACGGTAGCGGGAAACTGCCTGGTTGCGGTCGGGGGCTGACCCGGTCAAGCATGCCCAGTGCACTGCGGGCGAAGCCGGGCATCACCTGTGCCAAGGTATTGGCAGCAACGGTGGGGTTGCTCATGGGGTTGGCGGCGTTCGGCAGCGCCTGCGCAACCAGCCTGATCAACTGCGCTTTGAGGTCTGGGGCGATACCCGCAGGCAAACCGGCCAACAGCTTCGCCTCAAGAAAACCACCACTGTTGCTCAGCGCCTGCGCCACGCCTTTGGGGTCGCTGAGCTGGCGCGCATCCGGCAGGCTGGCCAGCAGGCGCTCGGCGCTGGCGCGCAGTAGGCTGCCCGTGTCGGGATCGCTGGCGAGCTGCTGCAATGCGCTGAGCACACCGGGCAGCGAAGCTTGCCGAGCCTGCTGGTTGGCCAGTTGCTGGCTGATCAGCAACTGATCCTGACGCCCGCTCAACGGCACGAAGCGCAGTGACTGGTCACCCTGCACCAAAGCGCTGAGCAGGCTGCCCACCGGCAACGGGCGCGGGCTGTCGATACTCAGGGTGGCGCCGGCCTGGCTGCTGTTGAGCAGGCTGACCAACGCGCGAAAACTGGCAGTTTCACCGGGGTTGACTGGCAATGCCTGGTTGCTCAGGACCTTGCCCTGCAGCAGGGTACCGATCGGCACCTGGCTGGTGTCGAGGCGGGTGAGGGTGGTGACATTGTTGGCGTTGGCCTGCTGCACCATGACTGCCAGGCGATTGCTGTCGGCCTGGCTCAGCAGCAGCTGGCTGCCCGGAGCCAATGGTTGGCTGGCGGTGGTCTGGACCTGGGTCTGAGTACCGTTGGCGGCAGTCAGGCGCAGCAGCAACTGAAAGTCGACGCCAAGCTGGCGCAGCGACATGACCTCGGCCTTGGCAGTCTCGCCGGGCGCGATCAGCCCGGGCTGCGGTTGCAGCAGGCGCAGCAGTTCGCCGGTCATGGCAGCTTTGGCTGCCTGCGGGGCGATTGCGCTTTGTGCGCCGAGACTATTGATTTCAGTCATGATTGTATACAACCTGTCGAAGCAGCCCTCTTGGCAGCGCGGCGGCGCGTGTAATAATGCCGGCCACGTCGCCCACCACTGTCAGTATAACGGCAGGCCAGGGGGCGACTTGAGACTCAGGCTCCACACAGAATAAGGCGGTACCGTGACCCTTGACCTTCGAGCCACCGGCCTGGCGTGCGAGCGCGACTGGCGCCTGCTGTTTGAACACCTGGATTTTCAGCTGGGCCCAGGCGACATGCTGCAGATCAGCGGCCCCAACGGCAGCGGCAAAACCAGCCTGCTGCGGCTGTTGGCCGGGCTGATGCAGCCCACCGCCGGGCAGATCCAGCTCAATGGCCAGCCGTTGGCCGAGCAGCCGCAGGCACTGGCCAGCATCCTGCTGTGGATCGGCCATGCGGCGGGTATCAAGGATTTGCTCACGGCCGAAGAGAACCTCGCCTGGCTCTGCGCGCTGCATCAGCCGGCCAGTGTCGAGGCGATCTGGCAGGCCCTGGCCGCAGTCGGCCTGCGCGGTTTTGAAGATGTGCCCTGTCACACCCTGTCCGCCGGCCAGCAGCGGCGGGTGGCGCTGGCGCGGCTGTACCTGGCCGGGCCGCCACTGTGGATTCTCGATGAGCCGTTCACCGCCCTCGACAAACAGGGCGTTGCGCAGCTTGAAGCGCACCTGGCCGCGCACTGCGAGGCGGGCGGCACAGTGGTGTTGACCACGCACCACAGTCTCACGCTCAAGCCTGCCGGCTACCGTGAACTGAATGTGGGGCAGTGGGCCGCATGAGTGTATTCGTCCTGTTGTTGCGCCGCGAAGCGCGCCTGCTGTTCCGCCGCCCGGCCGAGCTGGCCAACCCGTTGGTGTTTTTCGCCATTGTGGTGGCGTTGTTCCCCCTTGCCGTCGGCCCCGAGACGCAAGTGTTGCAAACCTTGTCGCCTGGCCTGGTCTGGGTAGCCGCGCTGCTTGCGGTATTGCTGTCGTTGGACGGCTTGTTTCGCAGCGATTTTGAAGACGGCTCGCTGGAGCAATGGGTGCTGTCGCCGCATTCACTGGCGTTGTTGGTGCTGGCCAAGGTGCTGGCGCATTGGATCTTTTCCGGGCTGGCGCTGGTATTGTTGGCGCCGCTGCTGGCGCTGATGCTGGGCCTGCCGTCGAGCTGCCTGCCGGTGCTGCTGGCCTCGCTGCTGCTGGGCACGCCGGTGCTGAGCCTGCTCGGTGCAGTGGGCGCGGCGCTGACCGTGGGCCTCAAACGCGGTGGTTTGTTACTGGCGCTACTGATTTTGCCGTTGTATATCCCAGTATTGATCCTGGGCAGTGGCGCCTTGCAAGCGGCGTTGCAGAATATGCCCGCCACTGGCCACCTGTTGTGGCTGGCCAGCCTGACTGCCCTGGCTGTGACCCTGGCACCCTTTGCGATAGCGGCCGGCCTGAAGATCAGCGTCGGCGAATAACGAGATCTGGGCCTACGGCAGAATGCTCAAGGCCCAGCCAAGACCGGATGTACCTGATGAAAATAAGCTGGACGTGGTTCCACAAGCTCGGCTCGCCCAAATGGTTCTACGCCATCAGCGGGCGCATGCTGCCCTGGCTGACGGTGGCCGCTGTGCTGTTGCTGACAGTCGGCATGGTCTGGGGCCTGGCCTTTGCGCCGCAGGACTATCAGCAGGGCAACAGCTTCCGCATCATCTATATCCATGTGCCGGCGGCCATGCTGGCGCAGTCCTGCTATGTGCTGCTGGCGGTGGCTGGTGTGGTCGGGCTGGTGTGGAAGATGAAGATCGCCGACGTTGCCCTGCAGTGCGCGGCGCCCATCGGCGCCTGGATGACCGCCGTGGCGCTGGTCACCGGGGCCATCTGGGGCAAGCCGACCTGGGGTAGCTGGTGGGTCTGGGATGCGCGCCTAACGTCGATGCTGATCCTGCTTTTTCTATACTTCGGCATCATTGCGCTGGGCCAGGCGATCAGTAATCGTGACAGCTCGGCCAAGGCTTGTGCGGTGCTGGCGATCGTGGGCGTGATCAACATCCCGATCATCAAGTATTCGGTGGAGTGGTGGAACACCCTGCACCAGGGCGCGACTTTCACCCTCACCGAAAAGCCGGCGATGCCCGCAGAAATGTGGCTGCCGCTGCTGCTCACCGGGCTTGGCTTCTACTGCTTCTTCGGCGCTGTGCTGCTGCTGCGCATGCGCCTTGAGGTGCTCAAGCGCGAGGCCCGCGCCAGCTGGGTACGTGAAGAAGTGCTGAACAGCCTGGGGCGGAGGGCAGCATCGTGAGTTTTGCCTCGTTCAGCGAGTTTCTCGCCATGGGCCACCACGGCTTGTACGTATGGTCGGCCTACGGCATTTGCCTGGCAGTGCTGGCGCTCAATGTCGCCGCACCACTGTTGGCCCGCCGTCGTTATCTGCAAGAAGAGGCGCGTCGTCTGCGCCGGGAGAACAATCAGTGAATCCGCAGCGCAAGAAACGCCTGTTGCTCATCGGCGCCCTGCTGGTCGGGGTCGGCGTCGCCGTTGGCTTTGCCCTGAGTGCCCTGCAGCAGAACATCAACCTGTTCTACACCCCGACCCAGATCGCCACCGGCGAAGCGCCGCTGGACACGCGCATTCGCGCCGGTGGCATGGTCGAGAAGGGCTCGGTGCAGCGCTCGGCTGACTCGCTCGACGTGCGCTTTGTGGTCACCGACTTCAACAAGTCGGTGCCGATCACCTATCGCGGCATCCTGCCGGACCTGTTCCGTGAAGGGCAGGGCATCGTTGCCTTGGGCAAGCTCAATGCCGATGGCGTGGTGGTGGCGGATGAAGTGCTGGCCAAGCACGATGAAAAGTACATGCCGCCTGAGGTGACCAAAGCACTCAAGGAAAGCGGCCAGGCGGCCAGCGGCGCGGAGCAGAAGCCATGAATGCTGCCCTGATAGTGCCCGAACTGGGTCAGTTGGCGATGATCCTGGCGATCTGTTTCGCCGTGGTTCAGGCCAGCGTGCCGCTGCTCGGCGCCTGGCGCGGCGACAGCCTGTGGATGAGCCTGGCGCGACCTGCCGCCTGGGGCCAGTTCGCTTTTCTGGTGTTTGCGTTCGGCTGCCTTACCCATGCGTTCATGACCGACAATTTCTCGGTAGCGTACGTTGCCAGCAACTCCAATACCGCTTTGCCGTGGTACTACAAATTCAGCGCAGTGTGGGGCGCGCATGAAGGCTCGTTGCTGCTGTGGGCATTGATTCTGGGCGGCTGGACCTTCGCCGTGTCGGTGTTCTCGCGCCAGTTGCCACAAGTCATGCTCGCCCGCGTACTGGCGGTGATGGGCATGATCAGCGTGGGCTTCTTGTCCTTCCTGATCGTCACCTCCAACCCATTCCAGCGCCTGTTGCCGCAGGTGCCGGGCAACGGCCGTGACCTCAACCCGCTGCTGCAGGACTTTGGCCTGATCGTCCATCCGCCAATGCTGTACATGGGCTACGTCGGCTTCTCGGTGGCCTTCGCCTTCGCTATCGCCGCCTTGCTCGGTGGCCGCCTGGATGCCGCCTGGGCGCGCTGGTCGCGGCCATGGACCATCGTCGCCTGGGCGTTCCTCGGGGTCGGTATCACCTTGGGCTCGTGGTGGGCGTACTACGAACTTGGCTGGGGCGGCTGGTGGTTCTGGGATCCGGTCGAAAACGCCTCGTTCATGCCCTGGCTGGTGGGCACCGCGCTGATCCACTCGCTGGCCGTCACGGAAAAACGCGGCGTGTTCAAGAGCTGGACGGTATTGCTGGCGATCGCCGCATTCTCGTTGAGCCTGCTCGGCACCTTCCTGGTGCGCTCCGGCGTGCTGACCTCGGTGCACGCCTTTGCCGCCGACCCGGAGCGCGGTGTATTCATCCTGATCTTCCTGCTGTTTGTCGTGGGTGGCTCGCTGACCCTGTTCGCTCTGCGCGCGCCGGTGGTGAAAAGCCAGGTCGGCTTTGCCCTGTGGTCGCGAGAAACCTTGCTGCTGGCCAACAACCTGGTGCTGGTGGTGGCTGCATCGATGATTCTGCTGGGTACGCTGTACCCGCTGGTGCTCGATTCCCTGACCGGGGCCAAACTGTCGGTCGGCCCGCCGTATTTCGATGCGCTGTTCCTGCCGTTGATGGCATTGCTGATGGTGGTGCTGGGGATCGGCGTGCTGGTGCGCTGGAAGGACACGCCGGGCAAATGGCTGGCGGGCATGCTCACACCGGTATTGATTGGCAGCGCAATTCTGGCGCCGATTGCCGGGCTGATTGCCGATGACTTCGACTGGCCGGCGCTGGCGACCTTTGCCTTGGCGGCGTGGGTAGTGCTCGCCGGCCTGCGCGACATCTTCGACAAGACCCGCCACAAAGGCCTGGGCAAGGGCCTGCGCGGCCTGTCCCGCAGCTATTGGGGCATGCAGGTCGCGCATCTGGGCCTGGCTGTGTGCGCCCTGGGCGTGGTGCTGTCGAGCAACAACAGCGCCGAGCGCGACCTGCGCATGGCGCCGGGCGAGACGGTCGAGCTTGGCGGCTATCACTTCCTGTTCGAAGGCGCCAAGCACTTCGAAGGGCCAAACTTCATCTCCGACCGTGGCACCGTGCGTGTTTCCAAGGACGGTCGCGAGGTCAGCGTGCTGCACCCCGAGAAGCGTCTGTACACCGTGCAGCAGTCGATGATGACCGAGGCCGGGATCGATGCCGGTTTCACCCGCGACCTCTACGTGGCCCTCGGCGAGCCGCTGGAAAACGGCGCCTGGGCCGTGCGCGTGCACATCAAACCGTATGTTCGCTGGATCTGGCTGGGCGGTCTGCTGACCGGCCTGGGCGGGCTACTGGCAGCCTTCGACCGGCGTTACCGGGTCAAGGTCAAGAGCCGCGTGCGTGAAGCCCTCGGCGCGACTGGAGCAACTGCATGAAGCGTTGGATGATGGTCCTGCCGTTGGCGGTGTTTCTACTGCTGGCGGTGTTTCTCTACAAGGGCTTGTTCCTCAAGCCCGATGAGCTGCCGTCGGCGATGATCGGCAAGCCATTCCCGGCCTTCTCGCTGGCCTCCACCCAAGGCGAGCGCAGCCTGACCCAGGCCGACCTGCTCGGCCGGCCGGCGCTGGTCAACGTGTGGGCCACCTGGTGTCCGTCGTGCAAGGTTGAGCATCCTTACCTGAACAAGCTGGCCGAGCAGGGCGTGGTCATCCATGGCGTCAACTACAAGGACGATAACGCTGCGGCGTTGAAGTGGCTCGCCGAGTTCCACAATCCGTATCAGCTGGATATCCGCGACGAGCAGGGCACTCTGGGTCTGGACCTTGGTGTGTATGGTGCGCCGGAGACCTTTCTGATCGATGCCAAGGGTATCATCCGCTACAAGCACGTCGGCATCGTCGATGCCACGGTCTGGCGCGAGCAGCTGGCGCCGCTGTACCAGGGCCTGGTCGATGAGGCCAAGCCATGAAGCGCTGGTTGGCAGCAGCCGTGCTCGGCCTGAGCCTGGTGAGCGTGGCCAAGGCCGCGATCGACACCTATCAGTTTCGTGACGACGCCGAGCGCGAGCGCTATCAGCAACTGACCAAGGAGCTGCGCTGCCCCAAGTGTCAGAACCAGGACATCGCTGACTCCAATGCGCCGATTGCCGCCGACCTGCGTCGGGAGATCTTCCGCATGCTCGGCGAAGGCCAGAGCAATCAGCAGATCGTTGCCTTCATGGTTGATCGCTATGGCGACTTCGTCCGTTACAAACCGGCCTTGAGCGGGCGCACCTGGCTGCTCTGGTTCGGCCCGGCAATTCTGCTGGCGGGGGGCTTTGTCATGTTGGCGGTGATTGTCCGCCGGCGCCGGCAGCCGGTGGCAAGCGGCAGCGCGCAGCTGTCGGTGGAAGAACGCGAACGTCTCGCCAAACTGTTGGATAAAGAAGCTACCCATGACTGAATTCTGGCTTGGCGCGGGCCTGTTGTTGCTCGCCGCCCTCGGCTTTCTGCTGATCCCGATCCTGCGTGGCCGTGGCCGCCAGCAGGAACAAGACCGTACCGCCCTGAACGTGGCGCTGTATCAGGAACGTGTCGCCGAACTGAGCGCGCAGCAGGCTGCCGGCGTACTCGATGCCGAGCAATTGGCCAGCGGCCGTGATGAAGCCGCGCGGGAGCTGCTGGCCGATACCGAAGGCGCCGGCGAACCGCGCCAGGGTCATCTGGGGCGGGCGGTACCGCTGTTGGCAGCGTTGCTGGTGCCGGTGATGGCGGTGGGGCTGTATCTGCATTTTGGTGCGGCGGAAAAGGTCGAGCTGACCCGCGAGTTTGCTCAGGCGCCAAAGACCATGGACGAGATGACCAGCCGCCTCGAGCGCGCGGTGCAGGCCCAGCCGGATTCAGCTGAAGGCCTGTACTTCCTCGGTCGTGCGTACATGGCTGACCAGCGCCCGGCTGATGCGGCGAAGATCTTCGAGCGTGCCGTTGCCCTCGCTGGTCGCCAGCCAGAGCTGCTCGGGCAGTGGGCCCAGGCGCTGTACTTTGCTGCCGACAAACAATGGAGCGCACAGCTGCAGGAGCTTACCGACGAAGCGCTCAAGGCTGACCCCAAGGAAGTCACCAGCCTCGGCCTGCGCGGCATCGCCGCGTTCGAAGGCGAACGCTATCAGGAGGCCATCGACTACTGGCAGCGCCTGCTGGCGCAATTGCCTGAGGGTGATGCCTCGCGCGCCGCGTTGCAGGGCGGTATCGATCGCGCCGCCGACAAGCTCAGCGCCGCGCCAGGCAAAGCGGCCGCACCAGCTGTATCGCCCGCGCGCTTGCAGGTACGTGTCGAGCTGGCCACAGCGCTGCAGGGCAAGGTTCAGCCGAGCGACACGGTGTTCATCTTCGCCCGCGCCAAAAGCGGCCCGCCGATGCCGTTGGCGGCCAAGCGGGTGACGGTGGGCCAGCTGCCGATCGAAGTTGAACTGTCAGACGCTGATGCCATGATGGCGCAGATGAAACTGTCCGATTTTGCCGAAGTCCAACTGGTTGCACGGGTGTCCCGCGCAGGCCAGCCGACTCAAGGCGAATGGATCGGCCAGAGCGCGCCGATGAGCAATCGCACGCCGGGCATTCAGCACCTGACAATCGACAGCCCTGACCAATAAGAGAGCCCACCATGAAGCATGCCGTCCGCTTGACCCTGATCACCCTGGCCCTGGGTCTGTCTGCGTGTACGGTGCGCGAGCCAGTCCAGCAGCCGCTGCCACCGGTCGAAGGCGTGCCGCCGCGCCAAGGGCCGGCGGTCACGCCATTGCCGGGTAGCAAGCCGGGTACGCAGCCGAGCAAGCCAACCGCAGCGCCGAAGGCCATGCCGCGCACTTCGGCCAGCTTCGCGCCACCGCCAGGTGGTGCCAGCCACTGGGACCCGAAAATGGGCGTGTATGTGCTGGAGAAAAAACCCAACACCTTCTACCGTCAGCGCACCTATTACCGCTATGACGGCGGCTGGAGCTGGTCGCTGAGCCCGGAAGGTCCATGGCAGGAAACCGACAGCAGCGGTGTGCCGGGTGGCCTGGGTCGCGCCTTCGCGCAATAAGCATCTGCAGCACCTCACTACCAGGGCCGGTACAGTACAGTTGAAGGGCAATTCTTCGATTGACTGTACTTGCCCCTGACCCCGCATAATCCCTCCTCGCATAGAGCCGGAGGGTGCATGAGCAAGACAGTCCTGGTACTGGTTGAAACCGTCGACGATTACCTGCCGCTGCTGGAGCAGGCGGGCTATCGACTGATTCGTGCGCCGAATGCGCAGTTGCGCGCTGCGGCCATCGCTCAGCAGGCCGATGAGATCGACGCGGTGCTCACCCGCGGCCCACTTGGTCTGACTGCCAGCGAGATTCAGGCGCTGCCACACTTGCAGATCATCTGTGTGATCGGTGCCGGCTATGAACAGGTCGATCTGACCGCCGCTGCAGCTCGTGGCATCACCGTCACCAACGGCGCCGGCGCCAACGCTGCAGCAGTCGCCGATCACAGCCTGGCCCTGCTGCTGGCCTTGTTGCGCAATATCCCCAACGCTGACGCAAGCACTCGCCGCGGTGAGTGGAACCGGGTGATCAGCCCGTCGGTGTCGGGCAAGCGCCTGGGCATCATCGGCCTCGGTGCTGTTGGCCAGGCGATTGCCAAACGCGCGTCGCTGGGCTTCGACATGCCGGTCAGCTACCACAGCCGTACACCTCGTGAAGAGCTTGCCTACACCTGGTACGACAGCCCGCTGCGTCTGGCCGAGGCGGTCGACATCCTCGTGATTGCTACACCCGGCGGCGCTGCGACGCAGCATCTGGTCGACGCCGATGTGCTCAAAGCACTCGGTGCAGAGGGCTACCTGGTCAATATCGCCCGCGCCAGTGTGGTCGACAGCGCCGCCTTGCTCGAGGCGCTGGAGCAGGGCTGGATCGCTGGCGCGGCACTCGATGTATTCGACGACGAACCCAATGTACCCGACGCCTTCAAGGCACTCGGCAACACCGTGCTGACCCCGCATGTGGCCGGGCAGTCGCCCGAGGCCGCACGCGATACGGTGACCCTGGTGCTGCGCAATCTGCAGGCGTTTTTTGCTGGCGAACCGGTGCTGACCCCCGTTCGCAGCTGAATTTTTACCCGGCCAGTCATGGACAGTGGAGCTTATTGCATGCAACTCGAGATCTTTCAGGTAGACGCTTTTTCCAGGAAACCTTTCGGCGGTAACGCGGCAGCAGTGATCCCGCTGGAGCAGTGGCTGGACGATGCCACCCTGCAGCGCATCGCCGAAGAGAACAACCTGTCCGAGACTGCCTACTTCGTCAAGCACGGCGACGGCTACCAGCTGCGTTGGTTTACCCCGGCGGTGGAAGTCGACCTGTGCGGGCACGCCACCCTGGCCTCGGCCTGGGTGTTGTTCGAGCAACTTGGCGAGCAGGCTGAGGTGCTGCGCTTCAGTACCCGCAGCGGCGAGCTGCGGGTCAGCCGTGGCGCTGACGGCATGCTGGAAATAGACTTTCCGGCCAAGCAGCCGCAGCCGGTAGCGACCCCGCCAGGCTTGCTGGAGGCGCTCGGTCTGGACAGCGCACGTGAGGTGTACCGCAGCGATGACTACCTGGTGGCGATTGACGACGTGTCGTTGATCGAGACCCTGCGCCCGGACTTCGCCGCGTTGGCAGCCTTCGATGTGCGCGGTATTGCGGTGACTGCGCCGGGCCGCGGCTTTGACTTCGTCACCCGCTGGTTCGGCCCTCGGGTGGGCGTCAACGAAGACCCGGTGACCGGGTCGGCGCACACTTCGCTGGCACCGTACTGGGCGCAGCGTCTGGAGCAAAGCAGCCTGCGCTGCGAGCAGGGCGGTGCGCGCAAAGGCCAGTTGCACTGTGAGGTGCTCGGCAACGGCCGGGTTATCATCAGCGGCCACGGCGCGCTGTACCTCAAGGGCAGCGTGTTCATCTGAGTGCAGCGCAGCTTTCCCAAGGAGCTTCATGAACAACGAATTACAGATCACCGACCTGCTCGAAGGCGACGGCAAGGCTGTGGTCAAGGGCGCATTGATCACCACCCAGTACACCGGCTGGCTGGCCGATGGCAGCGAGTTTGATTCCTCCTGGTCGCGCGGTAAGCCGTTCCAGTGCGTGATCGGCAGCGGCCGGGTGATCAAAGGCTGGGATCAGGGTCTGATGGGCATGCGTGTCGGCGGCAAGCGCAAGCTGCAGGTGCCGGCGCACCTGGCCTACGGCGAGCGCAGCGTCGGCGCGATTCCGGTCAATTCCGACCTGACCTTCGAGATCGAATTGCTCGAAGTGCTGACCCGCGACGACTGAAACTGTAACAACTTCACCCGGCAAGTTTGCCCCGGCGAATGAATTTCGTTCACATTTCTAGGTCAAGATGGTCCCGCTTGCACGGCTGGCTCGCCAGCCTGTGCAGATGATCACGAAATGCAGGCACGGACGCCTTCCTTCTTTTGTCGGATGAGTCCATCGCCATGAAGTTGCTGCAGTCCTTGCGACGCCGTCATCTCTACCTTGCCACTGCGTTTGCGGCAGTCCTGGTGCCCCTGACCTATGCCGTGGTGCACAACCATGAAGAGCCGGTCGATGGCACCCAGACTCTGGTGTTTCTGCGCCACGCAGAGAAGCCTGGCGAAGGTCTTGGCCAGCTGAATTGCCAGGGTCTGAATCGGGCCATCGAGTTGGCCAGTGTGCTGCCGGAGCGGTTCGGCGATGCCGATTATGTCTTCGCTGCCAACCCCTCGCGGCACGTCGAAGAGGGTAGCCAGGACCAGCGCTACAGCTACATTCGCCCGCTGATGACCATCAGCCCCAGCGCCATTCGCCTCGGTCTGCCGGTCAATATCGACTTCGGCGCCAATGACTACGACGAGCTGGCCGATGAGTTGCTGACCGACAAGTACCGCAACGCCACCGTCTACACCGCCTGGTCGCACGGTTACCTGCCTGATCTGATCAATGCCGTGGCCGGCAAGGCCCTGGGTGACGAGCGAGTCATCACCGAGGACTGGAGCAACGAGGATTTCGACAGTTTGTATGTGATTACCCTGACCTGGCACGACGGCAAGGCGAGCATGCTCAGCCGTAACGTGCGTCAGGGTCTGGATGGTGGCAACAAGGCCTGCCCGACCTGAGCCGGGCAGGGCTGATCAGCGGCCCAGGCGCATTGGCCAGCCGACGACTTTTTTCACCCGCGGGGTCGCGTAGGTGCGTACCTTGGAGGTGCTCAGGCCAAGCCGCACCAGCGACTCGGCAATGGTTACCGCAGCGCTGACACCATCCACCACCGGCACCCCGGTGCGCTGGCGAATCTGCTCGTCGAGGCCGGCCATGCCGCCGCAACCAAGGCAGATCACCTCGGCTTTGTCTTCGCGCACAGCGCGCTCGGCCTGTTCGACGATGGCGTCCACCGCCCGTTGCGGGTTCTCTTCAAGCTCCAGCACCGCCAGGCCGCTGGCGCGCACCGAGGCGCAGCGGTCATACAGCCCGGAGAGTTTCAGGCGATCTTCGATCAGCGGTACGGTGCGGTCCAGGGTGGTTACCACCGAGTAGGCGTGGCCGAGGTACATGGCGGTGCTGGCGGCGGCGTCGGTGATGTCTACCACTGGCACATCGAGCAACTCCTGCAGCCCCTCGCGGCCATGCTCGCCGTAGCCTGCCTGGATCACCGCATCATAGGGCTGGTCGTAAGCCAGCACGCGGTCCATCACGGCGATGGCCGCCAGATAACTTTCGAAATTGCCCTCCACCGACTCGGCGCCAAAGTACGGCGTCAGACCGACGATCTCGGTGCCTGGCGCGGCGACGCTGCGGGCTTGCTCGGCAATAGCCTCGGTTATGGCTGCGGTAGTGTTGACGTTGACGATAAGAATGCGCATGCAGGTTCTTCCTTGATCAATGGCTGCTGTGGTCGACGGCGATGCACTCACCGCTGACGTCGTGGTATTGGCGATTGCGCGGGGCAATCAGCAGGTACAGCGCAGCCGCGATGCCCGCACCGATCAACCAGGAGAACGGCGCCACGCCGTGGAAGTTGGGTACCAGCGCAAGGATGATGGCCAGCAGCGCCGCCGGCGCGAAGGCCGCCATCGCCCGCCAGTTGATGCCGCGGGTGTAGTGATAGGCGCCAGCCGGGTTCTCGCTGTACAGCTCAGGCACGTTGATCTGGCCTTTGCGCAGCAACCAGTAGTCGGCCATGATCACCCCGTACAGCGGGCCGAGCAGGGCGCCCAGGCCGGACAGGAAGTAGACGATCACCAGTGGGCTGTTGTAGAGGTTCCACGGCAGGATCAGTACCGCCAGCGTGGCGCTGATCAGGCCGGCGCGGCGGAAGTTCAGGTGGCGCGGGGCGAGGTTGCTCAGGACAAATGCAGGGGCGACGAAGTTGGCCATGATGTTCACCGCGACGGTGACGATCAGGAACGCCAGGCAACCCAGTACCAGAAACAGCGTATTAGGGATGGTCGCAACGATCTGGGTGGGGCTGTCGATGATGTGGCCGTTGATCTTGAACTGTGCACCGCTGAGCACCACGGTGATCACCGCGAACACCAGGATGTTCACCGGCAGGCCCCAGAAGTTGCCGACGCGGATGGTCTTGCGGCACGGCGATGAGCGGGCGAAGTCGCAGAAGTTCAGCACCAGGGTGCCGTAGATCGCCAGCCACAAGGCGCCACCGGCAAAGATATTGCGCCACATTTCGTATCCGGTCAGCGGCTCGGCCACCGACCAGGCGATGCGTGTGTCGGCCTGGAAGTACATCCAACCGGCCAGGCTCGCGACTGTCAGCAGAATCACTGGGCCGGCGAAGCCTTCATAGCGGCGCACCATTTCCATGCCGTAGGCAAGAATCACCAGCTGCACCAGCCAGATCGCGACGAAGCACACCCAGCCCAGGCTCGACAGGCCAAGGATGCTGTCTTGATCGTATGCGGCCACCTGCGGCCAGATGGCGGTGAGCAATACCCGCAGTACCACCGAGGCGAGATAGGTCTGGATACCGAACCAGGCGATGGCGATCACGGCGCGAATCAATGCCGGCAACTGTGCGCCGTGGATGCCGAAGGCGATGCGGCTGATGACCGGGAAGGGCACACCCGTCTTCTGCCCCATGTAGCCAGACAGGTTCATGAAGAAGTACACCAACACTGCGCCGATCGCCAGCGACAGGAGAATCTGCCAGCCACCCAGGCCGAGCGCGAACAGGCCCATGGCGAACGAGTAGTTGGCGATGTTGTGCACATCGTTGGTCCACAGCGCGAAGATGCTGTAACCGCCCCAGCGTCGGCCCTCGAGACGGGTCGGCGCGAGGTCGCGGTTGTGCAGGCGCGGGCTGAGTTCGAGGGCCGGCGATGCGCCGGTCAAGGTTGACGGCTGGGCGGTGCTGGCGACGGATAGTTCAGGGGCAAGGTCGAGGCTGCTACTCATTCCGGCGGCTCCTGATGCGCAGTTTGCAGTGAGGGGCGAGAGTGCACGGTCTCGTCTGGTCACGGCTGAACCTTGGCATCACTGGGTTCTGGAGGCTGCGGCCTGCTTGGGGCAGGCGCTGCGCGTTGTTGTGTATTTAGGTTTTGTTCAAGTTGTATACAAAACACAAGCACAGCAAAGCCAGTTCCATGCCATCGGGTGTGCAAGTTCACAAATTGCAGTTCCGTGAACTCTTTATTTAAATCGCTAACTTACTGAATTGAATTGTTTATAAGTTGACCGTTTGAACAATTTAAATTTTTTACCAAGTTGGTTTGCTGATCAATCGGTCAAATTATCTCGCGCCGCGCGTGTAACGTCTTGGTGCTGTGCTTCCCAGAAGTGCACACAAAAATGGCACCTTAGGTGACAATCCTGTGTACAAAAAATAAGCAGCACAATCTGGCCGTGCCGGTCTGCAGGAAAGCCGCTCACTCGGCCATCGGCGGCAGGCGGCGTTTCACCGGGCTCTTCTTGATGATCGCGGTGTTGGTTTCGGCCAGGACATTGATGCGGTCGAGCAAGCTGTCCAGTTGCTCCATCGAGCGCACATGCAGGCGGGCGATAAAGCAGTCCTCGCCGGTCACCTTGTCGCACTCGGTGAACTCGGCAATCGCGATGATCTGGCGCTCGACTTCCTGCAGTTGGCCGGGCAGTGGGCGGATGCGCACAATCGCCTGCAACTGATAGCCGAAACAGCGCGGGTCGATCTCGACGGTGTAACCGCGGAGCACGCCGCGCTCTTCCAGCCGGCGCAGCCGCTCGCTGACGCTGGGCGCCGAAAGCCCGCTGATCTGCGCCAGCGTCTTGAGCGAGCGACGCGAATCCTCCATCAGGGCGGTGATCAGCAGTTGGTCGATGGCATCGGTCATAAGCACCTCGTTAGGTAAAGCCTCTAATTTGCCTTGATCGTAAAGGTGAATGGCGATTTTTGCCTTGGTTATCCGCTAGAAGGCGGCAGCTTGCCCTCGTCATACTGTTGACATCATCAACGGAGGTGGCCGATGGACAGTTCAATACGCCGTGGTTCGCTGGAAATGATCGTTGCCATGCTTATTTCCGGGACGATTGGCTGGTTCGTACTGGTGTCCGGGCAACCGGTGCTGGAGGTGGTGTTCTGGCGCTGTGTGTTCGGCGCGGGGGCGTTACTGGTGATCTGCGCGAGCCTGGGCCTGCTCAAGTCCGGCGTGATCAGCCGCGGCGCCGTGTTGCTGGCGATTGTCAGCGGGGTGGCTATCGTCGGTAACTGGGTGCTGCTGTTCGCCTCGTATTCGCGGGCGTCGATTGCCATCGGTACTGCGGTATACAACGTGCAGCCGTTTCTGTTGGTCGGCCTGGCTGCGGTGTTTCTCGGCGAGAAGATCACCCTGGCCAAACTGAGCTGGCTGGGGGTGGCGTTCGTCGGCATGCTGGCCATCGTCAGTGCCCATGGCAACGGCCAGAGCAGTGGCAGCGACTATCTGCTGGGGATTGCCCTGGCCCTTGGGGCGGCGTTGCTGTACGCAGCTGCGGCGTTGATCATCAAGCGCCTGAGCGGTACGCCGCCGCACTTGATCGCGCTGATCCAGGTCAGCACCGGCATCGTCCTGTTGGCGCCGTGGGTCAAGCTTGGTGGGTTGCCCGCTGAACTGCCGGCGCTGGCCAGTTTGCTGACCCTGGGCATCGTCCATACCGGGCTGATGTATGTGCTGCTGTACAGCGCGATCCAACGTCTGCCGACTGCATTGACCGGCGCGCTGTCGTTCATCTACCCGATTGCGGCGATCCTGGTCGACTGGTTCGCCTTTGGCCATCGGTTGGCGCCGTTGCAGTGGCTGGGGATGGCGTTGATTCTGCTGGCCGCTGCCGGCATGCAACAAGGCTGGTGGTTTCGCGCTCCGGTCAAAGCGGCGCCAAGCCCATGCGACTGAGCGCAGTTGAAGCGGGTAGAATGCCCTCTTTTGATCCTCAGCGACGCGCCCATGACCTCCGTGATTGATACCCTCGAGCAGCACCTGCTCACCGCTCTCGACCCTGCTCCGTTGGAAACCCGGCGCCTGTTCCATGGCCGTGGCCGCTGCTGGGCAGGGCTTGAGCAGATCACGGTCGACTGGCTGCAGGGGGTGTTGCTGGTGGCGTTGTTCCGCGAGCCACCCGAGGGCCAGTTGGCTGAGCTCGAGGCGATGCTGCGGGCGCTGGCCGAGCGCCCACTGTGGACCGGCGAGGCGATTTTGATTCAGCACCGTTACCTGCCCGACAGCCCTGGCCAGTGGTTGCTCGGCGAGCCGGTGCAGCAGCGTGAGGTGGTCGAAGACGGCCTGACCTACCTACTCGATCTGGGCGTGCGCCAGAACAACGGTCTGTTTCTGGACATGCGCTATGGCCGGCGCTGGGTGCGTGAGCACGCCGCTGGCAAGCGGGTACTCAATCTGTTCGCCTATACCTGCGGTTTCTCGGTGGCGGCGATCGCCAACGGCGCTGCTCAGGTGGTCAATCTGGACATGGCCAAGTCGGCACTGTCGCGTGGACGCGAGAACCATCGGCTCAATGGCCATGATGTGAGCCAGGTGGCGTTTCTGGGTCATGAACTGTTCAAGTCATGGGGCAAAGTGCGCAAGTACGGGCCGTATGACCTGATCATCATCGACCCGCCGACGTTCCAGCGCGGCAGCTTTGTGCTGACCCAGGACTACGCGAAAATCCTGCGCCGCTTGCCCGAGTTGCTCAGCGCAGGCGGCACGGTGCTGGCGTGTGTCAACGACCCGGCGATTGGCTCGGACTTCCTGATCCAGGGTATGGCCGAACAGGCGCCGGGCTTGCAGTTCATCGAGCGTCTGCAGAATCCGCCGGAGTTTGCCGATGCTGATCCTGAGGGTGGCTTGAAGGCGCTGGTGTTCCGCCAACTATGAGCTGCCGCCCTCGACAGCGAGGGCGACAGTGCTTGGCAGGGTTCAGGCAGGCAATGCGCGGGCCTGGGCAGGCATCGGGTAGACCTGGGCGAAAGCGACGTTGTCGGTTTGATCGACGCGCTTTTTCAGGCGTTCGTTGAAGGCCCGGCTGACCGCGTACTGGCCACCGGAAATGGTTCGGAACTGCGCGGTCAGGACGAACCCGTTGAGGTCCATACGGTCGACGCCGAACACCTGCAGCGGCCCTTGCAGGTTGATCCGCAGCAGTGGGTCTTCGCTGATCGACTTGCCCACTTCGTGAATCAACGCCAGCGACTGATCGACGTCACTGTCGTAGGTGAACTGCACCGAGAAGAACGCATAGGCAAACTGCCGCGACTGGTTGGTAACCGCCTTGATCTGGCCAAACGGCACCGAGTGGACGAAGCCCTTGCCGTCGCGCAAGCGCAGGGTGCGGATGGTCAGGCTCTCGACCGTGCCGGCGTGGCCGGAGTCGAGCACCACCCAGTCACCGATCGAAATGGTGTCTTCGATCAGGATGAACAGCCCGGTGATCACATCCTGCACCAACTGCTGCGAACCAAAACCGATGGCCAGGCCAATTACCCCGGCACCGGCCAGCAGCGGCGCAACGTTGATGCCCAGGTTGGCCATGGTGGTGATGGTGCAGATCACTACCAGGATCACTTTCACCGCATTACGCAGCATCGGCAGGATGGTGCGCACGCGAGTGCTGGGCTGGCGCGAGCTGCGCTTGCCGACGGGTGGCTTCAGCGCCTCTTGAATGGCGGTGTCGAGCACCACCCACAGCAGCCAGGTCACCAGCAGGATCAGGCCGATACTTGAAATCGAGTTACTGATGGCCTGGCCGAGGCGGTTGCTCAGGGCAAAGTCGATCACCGAGAAACCCCAAATGCGCCCGAGTAGCTCGATAAAGGTAATCGCCATGGCGATGCGCAATAGCGCATGGGCGAGGCTGCGTAGCAGCTCCTTGTAGGGGCGGACCTTCTGCTGCGTATCAACCTTGCGTGACGCCAGCAGGTGTTGCAGCAGGGTGCTGAGGAACAGCGTGGCCACCAGCAGCACGGTGGTCAGCAGGGCATTCTGCAGGGCTTTCTGGCTCTCTTCGCCGGCACCGATCAGGTTGATCGCCGAGACCAGAATCATCATCAGGATCGGCAGGTACCACAGCTTGGAGAAGATCCGCAGGGTCTCCTGCACTGCACGGTGGTGCAGGCGATCATGCAGGTCGCGGTTGCGGATCAGGTGACCCACCGGCCGGCGCAGGCGCAGGACCAGGCTGGCAAAGATGAAGGTGGCGATCAGGCCGGTGATCACGGCGATGCTGGCGGTGATATTGCCGCCGACCTGGCGAGCGATCTGCGGGCTGGTCAGTGCGTCGCTCCAGGCCGCGAGAAAGCCGATCATGAACAACGCACGCGGTGCCATCTGCCTGATCACGGCGACGGCAGGGCGTTTGTGGCCTGCATCGAACAGGGTGATCAGGCAGAGAATGATCGACGTCGAGAACAGGCCGCTGCTGGTCGCGTAGGCCAGGCTCAGGCCGAGTGCGCGGGCAATCGACGGGTCGAGAAAGCGGCTGGCATACAGCGTCAGCGGCAAGCTCGCCAGGGCCGGCAAGGTATAGGGCAGCAAGTACCTCAGCAAGCCACGCAGGCGCTTGCGCCGTTGCAGCAGGGCGGTGCGCGCGCAGCGGGCGGCGAGCCAGCGGCCGAGCAGGCTGAGCAGCGAGAAACTAGCAGCCCAGGCTACCGTCAGCAGGACAAAATCGCCGATCAGTTGCAGGCCGTCGTGACCAGAGTGGCGGTCGACCAGGCGCTCCACCTCTTTGCTGGCGCGGTCGGTGCGCAGGCGCCAGGTGTCCAGCACATGGGCATCGAGGTCGAGGTCTTTGGCTGCACTGTCGAGGCCATCGGCCAGGGCACCCAGCAAGCCACCCTGCAACACCGGAGCAGGTTCTTCGGCGGGAGCTTCGGCAGGCGCGGGGTCAGCGGCGTAGAGTGAAGTGCTCAGCAATAGGCTGAGAAGTAGCGGGGTTAGCAAGCGCAGCACTGGAGTACTCCTTGGGCCGTGGCGGGCGTGGGGGGTTACTCAAGGAACTGATTGCCGAAGGCGAGGGAAGTTCGATGCAATCCGGGCCATGGCCTGGCCCGGATTGCTCTGGCAAGCGTCAGTCGATCACTGGCCGGTGTAGATCTGGTCGAACACGCCACCGTCGTTGAAGTGGGTCTTCTGCACCGTGCGCCAGTCACCGAAGGTCTTCTCTACCGAAAGGAAGTCGACTTTCGGGAAGCGGTCGGTGTACTTGGCCAGGACCGCTGGATCACGCGGGCGCAGGTAGTTGTTGGCAGCGATTTCCTGGCCTTGTGGCGACCACAGGTACTTCAGGTATTCTTCGGCGGCGGCGCGGGTGCCTTTCTTGTCGACCACCTTGTCGACCACGGTGACCGGCGGCTCGGCTTCGGCCGATACGCTTGGGTAGACCACTTCGAACTGATCGCGACCGAATTCGCGGGCGATCATTTCGGCTTCGTTTTCAAAGGTGACCAGCACGTCGCCGATCTGGTTGGTCATGAACGTGGTGGTAGCCGCCCGGCCGCCGGTATCGAGCACTGGCGCCTGCTTGAACAGTTTGCCGACAAAGTCCTTGGCCTTGTTTTCGTCGCCGCCGTTTTTCAGCACGTAGCCCCAGGCCGAGAGGTAGGTGTAACGGCCGTTACCGGAGGTCTTGGGGTTGGGCACGATCACCTGGACGCCGTCCTTGAGCAGGTCAGGCCAGTCTTTCAGCGCTTTGGGGTTGCCTTTGCGCACGATGAATACGGTGGCCGAGGTGAACGGCGCGCTGTTGTTTGGCAGGCGCGTGACCCAGTTGTCCGGGACCAGCTTGCCGTTGTCGACCAGGGCATTGATGTCGGTCGCCATGTTCATGGTGATGACGTCAGCCGGCAGGCCATCGATCACCGAGCGCGCCTGCTTGCTCGAGCCGCCGAAGGACATCTGCAGGTTGATCTTCTCTTTGTGCTCGGCTTCCCAGTGCTTCTGGAAAGCGGCGTTGTAGTCCTTGTAGAAATCGCGCATCACGTCATAGGAAACGTTGAGCAGCGTCGGCGCGGCCTGGGCCAGGTTGCCCAGGGTCAAGCCTGCGGCGAGCAGCGAGGCGGTAAACAGTTTTTTCACGACGCGATCCTTGTTCTTGAAACAGTTAATGGCAGAGTGCCTGCGACTATAGCGGGTGTTTCCCAAGCGTTTAAAGAACGAAATACGCTTTGGTTATTCCTTCCTGGGGAACAGCGCATTGCCGCAGCGCGAGCAGAACGCAGCGCCGTGCTCATGGCTGTTTTTACGGCAGGTCGGGCAGTCGTGCTGGAGTTGTTCGCCACGCATGGCGTTGGCCAGCTCGGCGGTGAAGATGCCGGTCGGCACGGCGATGATCGAGTAACCGGTGATCATCACCAGTGACGACAGCACCTGGCCCAGCGGCGTCTTCGGCACGATATCGCCAAAGCCCACGGTGGTCAGGGTGACGATCGCCCAGTAGATGCCTTTGGGGATGCTGGTGAAGCCATGCTCGGGCCCTTCGACCACGTACATCAAGGTGCCGAACACGGTCACCAGAGTCGATACGCTGACCAGAAACACGATGATCTTCTGCTTGCTGCCGCGCAGCGCGCTCATCAGGTAGTTGGCCTGCTTGAGGTAAGGGCTCAGCTTGAGCACGCGGAAGATCCGCAGCATGCGGATCACGCGGATGATCAGCAGGTACTGGGCGTCGCTGTAATACAAGGCGATGATGCCCGGCACGATGGCCAGCAGATCGACCAGGCCGTAGAAGCTGAAGGCATAGCGCAGCGGCTTGGGCGAGCAGTACAGGCGGGTCAGGTATTCAGCGAGAAAGATCGCCGTAAAGCCCCACTCGATGGCGGCGAGCAGGCCTGAATAGTTCTGGTGAACCTCATCGATACTGTCGAGGATCACCACCACCAGGCTGGCCAGAATGATCAGCAGCAGGGTCTTGTCGAAGCGTCTGCCAGCGGTGGTGTCGGATTGAAAAACCAGAATGTAGAGCCGCTCGCGCAGGCTCGCCGGGGAGTTCATGGGGCGCGTTCCATTATGCAATGGGCAGAGCCTAGGGCTTGCCCCTCAGCTGTGCAAGCGGCGTGGCTTACCGCCCGCCAGCCCGCGCGGCAGGCGGCTGCTCAGGTGCAGCAACCAGCAGGCGGCCACAAACGGCGCGGTCAAGGCGGCCACCGGCAGCAGGTTGAACAGCGGTTGCAAGGCGATGGCCAGGATGATCGCCAGCAGCGGCAGCCACGGCCGTTCGCGCTGGCCGCAAAAGGCCAGTGCCGCCAGCGCGGCATTGAAACCGAGCAAGCCCATCCCGGCGCTGTGGACATCGCCCATGAGCAGCGCAACGCAGGCGCCCAGGCCTGAGCCGAACAAAGCCCAGAGTGCAGCGCTGCGATTGGACAGGAACAAACCGATGGCAATCAGCAGCCCCGCCAGCGGCTGCTCCAGCAGAAACACCTGGCCCAGGCCACGCGCCAGTGCCTGCAGAGGCTCGGCACTGACCGCTGTGCCGGCGGCAGACGGCTGCGCAGCCAGCAGCGCGGCCCAGCCGAGCAGGACGAACGGTGCGGTATAGGCCGGCAGCAGGCAGGCGCCGCGTTTGCGCCATTGATGGACGAGGATGCTCGACAGGCCACTGGCGGCGATGATCAGCGGCGGCAGAATCACTGACCATGGCAACACTGCGCTGAACAGGATGCCGATCAGCACGCCGTTGTAGCTGTACAGGCCGGCCTGGCGATCAGCCCGGTCGTAGCCGCGCCGCTGCGCCGTGAGCAACCCTGCCAGCGCGCCCAGCAGGGCACCACCGACCAACTGCGGGGCGGTCAGGAGGATGGCGAGCAAACAACACAGGCCGCACAGCGGGCTACGCTGCAGCAATACCTGGCTGAAGCCGTTGAGAAGCGCCGTGGCCCAGTCGGGGCACGGGGTGACGAAATTTTGTGTGTACATGGGCAGTCAGTAGGTTGAAGTTGGCGGTGGGCCTCTTTGGGCCTCGGTTCCGCGGTTGGTCTTTTGGGCCGCTCTGCGGCCTTCGCGGGTGAACCCGCTCCCACAGGGTTTTGTGTGGGAGCGGGCTTGCCCGCGAAGGCTGCAAAGCAGCCCAATACGGTCCTAGATCAAAGTCTCGATGCGCAGCGTGTTGGTCGTGCCCGGCTTGCCAAACGGCACCCCGGCGGTGATCAGCAGCGTATCGCCGATGCTGGCCATGCCTTGCGCCTGGGCGATTTCCAGTGCGGTCGAGCAGATTTCGTCGACCTGGCGCAGGCGGTCGTTGACCACCGAATGCACGCCCCAGGTCACGCTCAGGCGGCGCGCCGTCACCAGATTTGGCGTCAGGTTGAGAATCGGTGCCCGTGGCCGTTCGCGGGCGGCGCGCAGGGTCGAGGCCCCGGACTCGCTGTAGTTGACCAGCACCGCCACCGGCAGAATGCCGCTGATACGGCGGATTGCACAGCTGATCGCATCCGAGGTGGTGGCCTCTGCTCTTGGCCGGCCGACGTCGAGCTGTGCCTGGTAATCAGGGCCGTTTTCAACCTGGCGGATGATCTTGCTCATCATCTGTACGGCTTCCAGCGGATAGTCACCGGAGGCGGTTTCCGCCGACAGCATCACCGCATCGGCGCCTTCGGCGACCGCGTTGGCGACGTCGGTGACTTCGGCGCGGGTTGGCGCAGGCGAGAAGCGCATCGATTCGAGCATCTGCGTTGCCACCACCACCGGGCGGCCGAGCTGGCGGCAGGTGTTGATGATGTGCTTCTGGATCTGCGGCACGCTCTCGGCGGGGACTTCCACGCCCAGATCGCCACGGGCAACCATGATTGCATCGGACAGCTCGGCGATGGCCTGCAACTGGTCGACCGCCGACGGCTTCTCGATCTTGGCCATGAGGTAAGCGCGGTCGCCGATCAGCTCGCGCGCTTCGATGATGTCCTCAGGGCGCTGCACGAACGACAGCGCCACCCAGTCCACCCCAAGCTCCAGGCCGAAGGCCAGGTCACGGCGGTCTTTCTCGGTCAGCGGGCTCAACTCGAGCACCGCCTGCGGCACGTTGACACCCTTGCGGTCGGACAGCTCGCCGCCGGCCAGCACCTCGGTATCGATGGCGTCGTCATGCTTGGCGGTCACGCGCAGGCGCAGCTTGCCATCGTCGAGCAGCAAGTCCATGCCTGGCTGCAATGCAGCGATGATTTCCGGGTGCGGCAGGTTGACCCGGTGGCTGTCGCCCGGGGTGCTGTCCAGGTCCAGGCGCAGGGCCTGGCCACGCTGCAGCTGGACCTTGCCTTCGGCAAAGCGACCGACGCGCAGCTTGGGCCCTTGCAGGTCCATGAGGATGCCCAGCGGGTAGTTCAGCTGTTGCTCGACTTCGCGGATCCACTGATAGCGCAGGGCGTGGTCGGCGTGCTCGCCGTGGCTGAAGTTGAGGCGAAAGATATTCACCCCGGCTGCGACCAGCTGGCGTACATCGTCGATGCCGTTGATGGCAGGGCCGAGGGTGGCGAGGATTTTGACTTTTTTATCAGGCGTCATGATTGGGCAGTCTCGAGAATCAGGATGGCGCGGAAGTCGTTGACGTTGGTACGGGTCGGCTCGGTTACGATCAGGGCTTCGAGCGCGGCGAAGTAGCCGTAGCCATTGTTGTTGTCCAGCTCATCGCTGGCCGAAAGCCCCAGGGCGGCGGCGCGGGCATAGCTGGCTGGAGTCATGCTGGCACCGGCATTGTCTTCCGAGCCATCGATGCCGTCGGTGTCGCCGGCCAGGGCATACACGCCCGGCAGGCCTTTGAGGTTTTCGGTGAGGCTGAGCAAAAACTCCGCGTTGCGCCCGCCACGGCCATTGCCGCGCACGGTCACGGTGGTTTCACCGCCGGAGAGAATCACGCAGGGCGCCTTCAGCGGCTGGCCGTGCTGGACGATTTGCCGAGCGATGCCGGCATGCACCTTGGCCACCTCGCGCGACTCGCCTTCAAGGTCACCGAGGATCAGCGGGCTGAAGCCGGCCTGGCGGGCTTTCACGGCTGCCGCCTCCAGCGACTGCTGGGGCTTGGCGATCAATTGGAAGTGGCTGCGGGCCAGGGCCGGGTCGTCGGCTTTGACGGTTTCCGAAGCCGGGTTGTTGAGCCAGTCGATGACCGCTTGCGGCGCTTCGATGTTGTAGCGTTTGAGGATCGCCAGCGCTTGCGCCGAGGTGCTCGGATCGGCCACCGTCGGGCCGGAGGCGATCACGGTGGCGAGGTCGCCGGGCACATCGGAAATGGCATAGGTGTACAGCGTGGCCGGCCAGCAGGCCTTGGCCAGGCGGCCGCCCTTGATCGCCGAGAGGTGCTTGCGCACGCAGTTCATCTCGCCGATGGTCGCGCCCGACTTGAGCAGGGCCTTGTTGATCTGTTGCTTGTCGGCCAGGGTCAGGCCTGCGGCTGGCAGGGCGAGCAGGGCAGAGCCGCCGCCAGACAGCAGGCAGATCACCCGGTCGCTTTCAGTGAGGTTGCTGACCAGCTCCAGCACGCGCTTGGCCACGGCCAGGCCGGCGGCATCGGGAACAGGATGGGCAGCTTCGACCACTTCGATTTTCTGGCAGCTGGCGCCGTGCCCATAGCGGGTCACGACCAGCCCGGAGACTTCACCTTGCCAGGTTTTTTCGACCACTTCGGCCATGGCTGCGGCGGCCTTGCCGGCGCCGATGACGATGACCCGGCCGCTACGGTCGGCGGGCAGGTAGGCTTCGAGGACCTGGCTTGGGTGGGCGGCGGCGATGGCTGTGTCGAACAGCTCGCGCAGAAATTGTTGCGGATCGACCGACATGGCAGGCTCCCAAAATTCTTGTTGTTATGCGTAATAAAAAAACGCCCCCGGAACGACCTCCGTGCAGGCTGAACCAGGGGCGGGTGTTGCTCGGTTGCGGGTCAGAGACCCCTGGGGGCTGCGTCGCAAACCCCCGGATTCAAATCAATTCAGATCACTTCTCGTCGCGGATCGAGAAATTGGCCATGTGCTCCAGGCCCTTGATCAATGCCGAGTGATCCCAGTTGCCGCCACCCAGTGCTACGCAAGTGCTGAACACTTGCTGCGCGTTGGAGGTGTTCGGCAGGTTGATGCCCAGCTCCTTGGCGCCTTGCAGGGCCAGGTTCAGGTCCTTCTGGTGCAGGTTGATGCGGAAGCCTGGATCGAAGGTGCCTTTGATCATGCGCTCGGCATGCACTTCAAGAATCTTCGACGAAGCGAAACCGCCCATCAGTGCTTCACGCACCTTGGCTGGGTCCGCGCCGTTCTTGGCAGCGAACAGCAGCGCCTCGCCAACTGCCTGGATGTTCAGCGCGACGATGATCTGGTTGGCGACCTTGGCGGTCTGGCCGTCACCGTTACCGCCGACGCGGGTGATGTTCTTGCCCATCAGCTCGAACAGCGGCAGGGTGCGCTCGAAGGCTTTCGGGCAACCACCGACCATGATGCTCAGGGTGGCCGCCTTGGCGCCGACTTCGCCGCCGGACACCGGGGCGTCCAGATAGGCCGCGCCAGTGGCTTTGATCTTCTCGGCAAAGGCTTTGGTCGCGGTGGGCGAGATCGAGCTCATGTCGATGACGATCTTGTTCGGGCCAACACCTTCGGCAACGCCGTTTTCACCGAACAGGACAGCTTCGACCTGCGGGGTATCCGGGACCATGACGATGATGAATTCAGCTTCCTGAGCTACTTCCTTTGGATTGGCCAGGGCCACCGCGCCAGCGGCGATCAGGTCAGCCGGTGCTGCGTCGTGATGGGTCGAAACGAACAGGCTGTGACCTGCTTTTTGCAGGTTTTGGGCCATGGGCTTGCCCATGATGCCAGTGCCGATAAAACCGATTTTAGCCATGAGAGATACCCTCTTTGTAATTGTCGAATCTCGATGAACCAGGCGCAGCCCGATCAGATCGCGTTGTGCGTCTTCAGCCAGCCCAGGCCCGCTTCAGTGGTGCTCAGCGGCTTGTACTCGGCGCCGACCCAGCCCTTGTAGCCGATGCGGTCCAGGTGCTCGAACAGGAAGCGGTAGTTGATCTCACCGGTGCCGGGTTCGTTGCGGCCAGGGTTGTCGGCCAGCTGGATGTGGTTGATCCGCGGCAGGTTGGCTTCGATGGTGCGCGCCAGGTCACCTTCCATGATCTGCATGTGGTAGATGTCGTACTGCAGGAACAGGTTGGCGCTGGCGACCTCGGTCTGAATGTCCAGTGCCTGCTGCGTGGTGTTCAGGTAGAAACCAGGGATGTCGCGGGTGTTGATCATTTCCATGACCAGGCGGATCCCGGCGGCCTGCAACTTGTCGGCGGCAAACTTGAGGTTGTCGACAAAGGTCTTGCGCACGGTGGCGCATTCCAGACCCTGTGGGCGAATGCCCGCCAGGCAGTTGATCTGGGTATTGCCCAGCACCTTGGCGTAGGCGATGGCCTTGTCGACACCGGCGCGGAATTCTTCGACGCGGTCGGGGTGGCAGGCAATCCCGCGCTCACCTGTCGACCAATCGCCCGCAGGAAGGTTGAACAACACCTGGGTCAGGCCATTGGCGTCCAGTTGCGCCTTGATTTCAGCGGCGCTGAAATCGTACGGGAAGAGGTATTCGACACCGCTGAAGCCAGCGTCGGCGGCGGCCTTGAAGCGGGCCAGAAAGTCCTGCTCGGTAAACAGCATGGACAGGTTGGCAGCGAAGCGAGGCATGGTGATCTCCTTGCAAATGAAAGCCCCCGGCACAACCGGCGCGGGGGCGTCAGGCAATTAGTCGAGCAGCGAAATAGCGGTAGGGGCGTCGTTGCCCACCAGGGCGAGGTCTTCGAACTCGTTGACCGCGTTGATTTCGGTGCCCATGGAAATGTTGGTGACGCGCTCGAGAATGATTTCAACCACGACCGGTACGCGGAACTCTTCGGCCATCTTCTGCGCCTTGAGCAGGGCAGGGGCGATTTCGCTTGGCTCGAATACACGCAGGGCCTTGCAACCCAAACCTTCGACGACTGCAACGTGATCGACGCCGTAGCTGCCGGCTTCGGTCGAGTTGATGTTCTCGAACGCCAGTTGTACACAGTAGTCCATCTCGAAGCCACGCTGAGACTGACGGATCAGGCCGAGGTAGGCGTTGTTCACCAGCACGTGGACGTAGGGCAGATTGAACTGCGCGCCAACGGCCAGCTCTTCGATCATGAACTGGAAGTCGTAGTCACCAGACAGCGCGACGACCTTGCGTTGCGGGTCGGCCTTGACCACACCGAGGGCCGCCGGGATGGTCCAGCCGAGCGGGCCGGCCTGGCCGCAGTTGATCCAGTGACGCGGCTTGTACACGTGCAGGAGCTGCGCGCCAGCGATCTGCGACAGACCGATGGTGCTGATGTAGCAGGTGTCCTTGCCAAATACCTTGTTCATCTCTTCATAGACGCGCTGCGGCTTGACCGGCACGTTGTCGAAGTGGGTCTTGCGCTGCAGGCTGGCCTTGCGCTGCTGGCAGTCTTCCAACCAGGCACTGCGGTCCTTGAGCTTGCCGGCGGCTTTCCACTCGCGGGCCACTTCCAGGAACATATCCAGCGCCTTGCCAGCATCGGAAACGATGCCCAGGTCCGGGGTGAACACGCGGCCGATCTGGGTCGGTTCGATGTCGACGTGAACGAAGCTGCGGCCTTCGGTGTAGACATCGACAGAACCGGTGTGGCGGTTGGCCCAGCGGTTACCGATACCGAACACCATGTCCGATTTGAGCAGGGTCGCGTTGCCGTAGCGGTGCGAGGTCTGCAGGCCGACCATGCCCACCATCAGCGGGTGATCGTCCGGGATGGTGCCCCAGCCCATCAGGGTCGGGATGACCGGCACGCCGGTCAGTTCGGCGAACTCGACCAGCTTGTCGCTGGCGTCGGCATTGATGATGCCGCCACCGGCCACCAGCAATGGGCGCTCGGCGTCATTGAGCATGGCCAGGGCTTTTTCCGCCTGCACGCGGGTAGCGCCTGGCTTGTTGATCTGCAGTGGCTCGTAGGCGTCGATGTCGAATTCGATCTCGGCCATCTGCACGTCGAACGGCAGGTCGATCAGCACCGGGCCTGGACGGCCGCTGCGCATTTCAAAGAAAGCCTTCTGGAATGCGTAAGGGACCTGGCCTGGCTCGAGCACGGTGGTTGCCCACTTGGTCACCGGCTTGACGATGCTGGTGATGTCGACGGCCTGGAAGTCTTCTTTGTGCAGACGTGCACGCGGCGCCTGGCCGGTAATGCACAGGATCGGGATGGAGTCGGCGGCGGCGCTGTACAGACCAGTGACCATGTCGGTACCGGCTGGGCCGGAAGTGCCGATGCACACGCCGATGTTGCCCGGGTTGGCGCGAGTGTAACCCTCGGCCATGTGCGAGGCACCTTCGACGTGGCGAGCGAGGACGTGATCGATGCCACCGACTTTCTTCAGGGCCGAGTACAGCGGGTTGATAGCGGCCCCTGGGATGCCGAATGCGGTATCTACACCTTCCCGGCGCATGACCAGAACGGCTGCATCGATTGCTCTCATTTTGCTCATGGGTTGTGCCTCATCGATTTTGTAATTGTATACAACTTGCTCTTGGCCAGAGTGTATTCACGCTCGGTGGCCTAGGTCAATCCATTTTCGTCGGCAGCAAACGCTTCGGTCGGAATGCCCGTGAAAACGGCGTTTCGTCTGATCGTGCACGATCGTCTAAAAATATTGTATACAAAGATAATCGTAGTTGTGTTCTATTTATGCCATTGGATTTCAACTGCCCTCAGGGCTTCTCACAACAAGAAGAGGACCTTTCCATGACTACTTTGACCCTCAAAGTCGCTGTCAGCCTGGTGAACGCCGCGCTGGCCGCAGGCCGCAAGATCAACGCTGCGCCGCTGACAGTGGCGGTGCTGGATGCCGGCGGGCATCTGCTGACCTTGCAGCGTGAAGACGGCGCCAGCCTGCTGCGCCCGCAGGTAGCGACCGGCAAGGCCTGGGGTGCAATTGCCCTGGGCAAGGGCTCGCGTCTGCTGGCGTTGGATGCGCAGCAGCGACCGGCGTTTTTTGCCGCATTGAATGGTTTGGGCGAGCGGCCGGTGGTGCCGGCGCCAGGGGGCGTGCTGATTCGCGATCAGCAGGGCAGGGTGCTGGGTGCGGTGGGGATCAGCGGCGATACTTCGGATATCGATGAACAGTGCGCAATCAGCGCCATCGAAGCGGCGGGCCTGACCGCAGATGCCGGTGTCGCGGCCTGATCACTGCACCCAGGGCCGCGCTGCGGCCCTTTCTGACTCAGCTCAAGCCAGCTCTGGCTCACAGCCCTTGAGCACGAGCCGAATGATCGTTTGCGCAGCGGCCTCGTAATCACTGTCGGCGAGCTTGGCCTTGCCGGTGACGGCGGCGATCTGCCAATCGAAGTCGGCGTAGGTCTGGGTCGCCGCCCAGATGCTGAACATCAGGTGATGGGCATCGACCGGGGCGATCTGTTTGCGCTCAATCCAGCGCTGGATGCACTCGATATTGTGCCGGGCCTGCTCGTTGAGCTGCTCGACCTGGCTCGGCGAAAGGTGCGGCGCGCCGTGCATGATCTCGCTGGCGAACACCTTCGAGGCATGGGGTAGATCACGCGAGATGCGGATCTTCGAGCGGATGTAGGCACTCAGCACTTCTTTCGGATCACCGTCGGCATTGAACGGCGTCGATGCCTGCATGATCGGCGCGATGATGCTCTCGAGCACCTCGCGGTAGAGGTTGTCCTTGGATTTGAAGTAGTAGTAGACGTTCGGCTTGGGCAAACCCGCCTTGGCCGCAATGTCGCTGGTTTTGGTGGCGGCGAAGCCCTTGTCGGCGAATTCCTCGCTGGCCGCGCGCAGGATCAGTTCCTTGTTGCGCTCGCGAATGGTGCTCATTGCAGGGATCTTCCTCGGAAAGGGCGCCTCTAGGAGGGATCGGGCATGGTAGCACCGGCCCGGAGCGAGGCTCAAGGCAGGCTGTTTGCGCAAGGGACGAGGGAGCTGGTCTGGGGGCAACCGGGGTGATGAGCATCGCAGAGGGGAAATGTCGGGCAGCAGTGCCTAGGCTGCTACCCGACCGGCGCTCAGCGCACGCTTGCCCGCACCTTGTCGCGAAAGCTGTTCTCGTAACCGTCCTGCAGCTTCACCTGCTCGGCCAGCGAGGCGAGACGGCTGCGCGGGATGACGATGATGCCGTCGCGGTCGCCAATTATCGCATCGCCCGGATGGCACACGACATTGCCGCACGCCACGGCGATGCCGACCTGGCCCGGGCCCCATTTCGACGGCCCCGCGGGGTTGACCGCGCGGGCATAGACCGGCAAACCCATGCTGTCGAGTTCTGCCACATCGCGCACGGCGCCGTCGATGACCACCGCCGCCACTTGCCGGGCCAGGCAAATCTCGCCAAGCAGATCGCCGAACACCGAGCGGTTGATCTCGCTGTTGCCATTGATCACCAGCACATCGCCGGGCTGCGCTTCGTCGAGGGCTCGGTGGATCGCCAGGTTGTCACCCTCGCGAGTATTGAGCGGTAGGATGGTGCCGAAAAAACTCGGCTTGCCAGCGGTATGGCGGATGGCCGAAGCCATCATGCCCATGCGCTGCAGAACGTCACCGATCAGGGCGACCGGGTAACGGGCGATCTCCCCAATCAGCGCCAAGTCTGCCCGTTGCCACTGGCTGTTGACGCTGATCGAGTCGTCGGACACGTTGATGAACATATGAAACCTCCAGATTCGCCGGCGCTCAGTCGAACGACTTCGCCACAGGTTGGTTGACCGGGTGCGCCGGGGCTTGTCCCTGGAGCACGGCGGCAATCGCCTGCAGGGCGCTCATGCCAACCCGCATCAACGATTCGTCGGTCTGCCCGGCCACATGCGCGGTGACGATCAGGTTTGGCGTTTCGGCGATGGCCGGAGTGGGGTGGTTGAAAGGGTTGATCATGTCGAGATTCTCCGCGTCGAGCACATCCACCCCCGCGCCGGCCAGCTTGCCGCTGTTCAGCGCTGCGACCATGGCCTGCTCATCGACCACGCCGCCCCGGCTGGTGTTGATCAGCAGCGCGCCGTCTTTCATCCGGGCGAACTGCTTGGCACCGATCAGGTTGCGGGTGGTGGGTAGCAGCGGTACATGCAGGCTGATCACATCGGCAGTGGCCAGCAGGGTGTCGAGGTCGACCCAGCGCGGATCGGTGCCTGGTGCGATTGCCGGGTCGGTGAAGATCACCTTCAGGCCAAAGGCCTCGGCCACGGGCGCAACGCTTGCGCCGATGTTGCCAAAGCCGACCAGGCCCAGGGTGCGCCCTTCGAGCTCGATTCCGGTCAGTGCCAGGCGGTCCTGCGCCCAGTTGCGATTACGCGTCTGCTCGCTGGCCATGGGCAGTTTGCGGCACAGCGACAGCAGCAAGGCGAAGACATGTTCGATAACACTGCGCTGATTGGCCCCGGGAGTGTTGGTGACCCACACGCCATGTTGCGCGGCGGCCTGGTAATCAACGTTGTCGTAGCCTGCGCCATGGCGGGCGACGATGCGCAGTTTCGGCGAGGCGGCGATCATCTCGGCGCTGACATGACCACCACGCAGAAACACCGCGTCGACCTGGTTGTGGATTTCGTCATAGCTGACGGCGTTGGCGCCATAGCCCAGACGCACCTCGCCAAGGTCAGCAAGGCCGGCGAGTACGCGCGGGTGAATGGGGCTGGTGACGTAGATCAGAGGCATGGTCTGTACTCAGGAAAATTGATGGCGATTGGCGTCGGCGGCAGCGTTGTTGCGCACGGTGCTGAGCACGATCAGGCCCAGCACGCCAGCGCCGCAGAGGATGAAAGCGGGTGCCGACTGGTTACCGCTGGCGCCGATCAGCCAGGTCGCCATGAACGGCCCGATGCCGCCACCGATCACCGCGCCGACGCTGTGGCCGAAGGCGACACCGGTGTGGCGAACGTGGGTCGGGAAGAACTCCGGCATCACCGAGTAGGTGCCGGCCAGGCACAGCGCGTACGGCACCATGCCCAGGGCCAGGCCGACCATGGCCAGGCTCACCTGGCCTTGCTGCATGAGCATGAAGGAGGGGATCGACAGGGTGGCGTAGCCGAGATAGGCCAGGCGCAGAACGGCCTTGCTGCCGATGATCGAGCCGAGGTGACCGGCCAGGGGAATCATCAGCGCGGCAAAACTCACCGCCACCAGGACGATGGTCGAGGCCTGACCTTTTGAGTAGCCGAGGATCGAGCTGAAGTAGGCGGCGATGAATACCGTGCCGATGTAAGTGCCGATGTTCTGCACCAGCGAGATCATCATGACCTTGGTCAGCGGGCGCATGTAATCGCGCACCAGCTCGGCGAAGGGCGCGCTTTTCGGCTCGGCGTCAGCGGTCTTGTTCGACTCGAACTCAGGGCTGTCTTCAATGCCCAGGCGCATCCACAGGCCGATGATGCCCAGCGGCAAAGCCAGCAGGAACGGCACGCGCCAGCCCCAGTCGGCCATCTGCGGGTCGGTCAGCCAGGCTGCGGCCAGGCCAGCGATGGCCGCTGCCAGGCCCTTGCCGAACTGGGCGATCGAGGGCAGGAAGGAGATGTACAGCGAACGCCGATTGGCCGGTGCCCACTCACGAATGTAGCTCGCTGCGCCACCGATTTCGCCGCCGGCGGAAAAGCCCTGAAGCATGCGCAGCGCCACCAGCAGAATCGGCGCCCACACGCCAATCTGCGCATAACCGGGTAGCAGGCCGATCAAGGTCGCGGCGATGCCCATCAAGGTGATGCTGGCAATCAGGCTGGTGCGGCGGCCCACCTTGTCACCCAGCCAGCCGAACGCGACGGCGCCGAGCGGGCGCACGAGGAACGCCGAGCCGAATACCAGAAATGTGTTGAGCAGACCGGTGGTGGGGTCATCGGACGGGAAGAACACCAGCGCCAGGGTGGCCGCCAGATAACCGTAGATGCTGAAGTCGTAGTACTCGACGAAGGTGCCGAACACGGCGGCGGCGGTGGCTTTCTTCGCCTTGGTCTTGCGCTCGGCGACAGGCTCGGACATGGCGACGGGCTCAGTCAACGTATTGTTGTTATTCATAGGTCACTCCAGCGTTTTGGTCACGGTCATTTTAAAAAATGGGACAGTGTCCTGTTTTGTTTTTTCCAAGCATCCTCGTGCCCAGCCTGGTTGTCAACAGGCGGGCTAATTGCTTTGGTTGTGGCCTTGAGCACAGAATGGGCTCCCGTAGCAGCATGCCAAGCCTCTGAAATGCCTAACCCACGCCCTGAACCCGCGGCCAGCCACGCGGTTGCCGCCACCTCCAGCCACGGTCGTTTGATCGAGGTACTGGACGCACTGGTCAGACGAGCGGAGGGTGAGCCGTGGGGTGTCAGGGAGCTGGCCAGCGAGCTCGCCGAGAGCCGCAGCACTATCAATCGGATCCTGGCGGCACTGGTCGAGCGTGACCTTGCAGCGGAAGATGGCGCGGGCAAGTATCGGGTCGGGCCACGCTTGCGGGTGCTGATGCAGGCGGTGAGTGCGCACAGCGCCGTGTGGAATGCGGCCGGGAAGCTGCTCGATGAGCTGGCCGGCGATGCCAAGCAGTCAGCCTTGCTCTCGGTGTATGCCCCGCACTGTGACGGCTACTTCGTGCTGTGTTGCGGCGAGGCAGCGGCCACCTTGGCCTTCAGGCCGCAGCTTGGCGCGATCTATCCGCTGGGTTTTGGCGATATCGGCCGAGCGTTCGCTGACCATCTGAACTGCGGCGCGCAGCCTGACCAGCAACAGCTGCCGGTGCCAGCCGACAACGGGCAGGCGATGGCCGAATCCGAGTTCCCCGCAGCGGTGGCCCTGGCCACTCGGTGCTTGCCGCAAGGGCTGCTGGTGACGGTATCGCTGCACGACCTGGGCGCTGGCGGTGGCAGCAGCGCCAGTGCGGCGTTGCGCAAAGTCGAACAGGTCTTGAACCACCTCGAGGGATTGCCCGTCACCGCGCGAGCCTGTCCGCAGGTGCGGAGTTGCGACGAGGACAGCGCCACTGCGGCTCGGCTGGAGGTATTGCTGCAAATCCTCTGTGCGGTACCCGACGGCTACCCCTGCAAGGCGGGGATTGCCGCCGAGCTGCAGTGCAACAGCGCCACGGCGCGCAAGATCGTCGAGTCTGCTGCTCAGGCCAGCCTGGTGTTTGCCAGCGGCCAGGCGCTATACCCTGCGGCGCGCCTGTACCAGTGGGCGGCGGTGCTCGGCGACAACCGCTTCCCTGTGGCAAAACTGTGCCGAGCGATCGTTGAGGCGTTGGTCAAGCAGACCGGCGAAACGGTGGCCTTTCTCAGCTTCGATGCGTGCTCCAGCACGGCGCAATTCATCGAAGTGGCTCAGGGTTGGAAGCCCATCCAGTACAAACTCGAAACCGGTGTCGAAGTGCCGCTGTATGCCGGTGCTGCGGGCAAGGCTGTATTGGCGCACCTGGCCCCCGAGTTCGCTGACGGCCTGACCCTGAACAGATTCACCGAGGCCACCATCGTCTCGCATTCGGCGCTGCAGGCGGATTTGCTCGCCATTCGCGAACGCGGCTGGTCGCAGGGGGACGGCGAGCGAGTCCTCGGCGCCTTTGGTATCGGCGTGCCGTTCTTTGTCGACGGCCAGGTGGCAGGGTCGCTCTCGGCCACCATTCCGCAGTACCGCAAGCAGGATTGCGATGTAGCGGCATTGGTTGATCACATGAAGCTTGCAACCAGCCGTATCAGCCGGCTGCTTTCACTGGGCACTGCGCCTGCCCAAGGTGAATCGGGCCAGTAAGCCATGCCGCGGTTTGCGCTTAGCTGGCCGCGTATTTGCCGATGAACTGCGCCGCGATCATCGGCCGGCCGAAGTAAAAACCCTGGAAGGCAGTGCAGCCCATCGCTTGCAGGCAATCGAACTGGGCCTCGGTCTCAACGCCTTCGGCAACCGTCGATATGTTCAGTATCTCGGCAATTTCAATGATCTTTCTGATCAGTTCATATTTGCCCTTGTCACTCTCGATACCGGCGATAAATGAGCGATCGATTTTCAACTCATCCAGCGGCAGTTCGCGCAGCAGGGCCAATGAAGAAAACCCCGTGCCGAAGTCATCCAGTGACCACGATATGCCGTCGCTGCGCAGTGCTTCCATTTTCATCACGGTTGCCACCAGATCACTGGCAAATACCGACTCGGTTATTTCCAGGCGAAGTCTATTGGCAGGAATATTAAATTTGTGAACTATCTCTCGAACTTCTTCAACAAAGGTTGACGAAGTCAGTTGAAGCGGACTGACGTTTACCGACAACTTCCAGTGCTGTGCATCGCGGTGCTCGGACCACTCACTTAGCTGGCGACAGGCTTGTTCCAGCACCATCAGGCCGATGTCGTGGATCAGGCCGCTTTGCTCTGCAACGGGAATGAATTCGGCGGGCGACTGAATGCCGTGTCCGGGGCGGTCCCAGCGCAGCAGGGCCTCGGCGCCGATCACCCGCCCTTGTGCGCAGACTTGTGGCTGCAGGTAAGTGCACAGCTCGCGGCGGGCCAGTGCCCGTGCCAGCGCACTGTGCAGTTCGACCTTGAATTTCTGCTCATCGCGGAATATCGCCAGCACGCCCAGGGTCAGGGCCATGGCGGTGATGCTGTTCAGGGCATGCCCGAACTGGCTGATGTCTGATGGCAGCAATTCCAGCCGGCTAAAGGTCAATGGGCTGTTGGCGAAGAACACCAGGCCTGCGAAACATAGGCACGGAAACACCCAGCGCAGGTAGATGCCACTGTTGCGAAATAGCAGAAAGGCGGCCACGCCGATAGGGATCAGAAACAGGTTGGCCGAGCGTGATGTGTCGGCCGTCGCCGAGTCGGCCAGGCTGGCAATCACGGTAGCGATCAGCAGGCAATGGGCCAAGGCCGGCAGCGCGCGCTGTGTTGGCTGAGTCGCCAGATACAGGCAGGCCAGGCCAGACAGCATCACCGTGAACAGCAACACTGCCAGCAGCAACATGGCATGGGTCGCGTAATAAACGCCCCATAACGTGCCGTGCAAAATGCAGGCGACGCCGCTGAAGCGAAGGAGCAATTGGATGCGTGGCCACTGCGACGTGTCAGGGAACTTGCGAGCCATCCAACGCCTGCTCGCTTGAATTGATGTGTTCTTCACGTTGGCCAGTTCCACTGATGGAGTTGCGGTGTTGCGCGCACTAATAATCATGGACCACGCCACTCGCGGTTTACTGCGCATCATGGCCGGTGCAGATGACAAGCACGCCGCTCAAGTGCGGGGTCGCGCGCATGGTAGCAAACGTTTGCCAGGGAATGATGAATCGCGTGCTACGCGCCACCGTTATTAACTTGACCAGTTGATCAGTTCTGCCGTGGCCCGAGTAATGGAGGCAAGGGCATCTATTGTTTTGTATCCTCGGAATAATAAATCGCCGCGCGTTGTTGGTTATTCAGTTTATAGTCCCGGGCTGTTGTTATGGAGGAGGTTTCTGTGTTGCGGCGAACGTTGTCAATTTTGCCGGCGGCTGGCCAATGACCAGCGCGCTCATTCTCGCCTTGGTGCCGATTGCCTTGCTGATCATGCTTGGGCTCTGGCTGCGCCACGCGAACTTCGTCGGCGAAGCGTTCTGGCCGTATGCCGAAAAGCTCGGTTATTACGTGCTGCTGCCGGCACTGTTCTTCCATAGCCTGGCAACCGCACAGCTGGGCGACCTGCCGGTGCAGGCGATGGTCAGCGTGCTGGTGGTGTCGACGGTGGCCGTGGCTGCGGTGATGGTCTTGGCGCGGCGGTTGTTCCCGGCCGATGACCCGGCATTTACCTCGCTGTTCCAGGGTGGTGTGCGCTTCAACAATTATGTCGGGGTGACCGCTGCGGCGGGGATTTTCGGCGCCCATGGCATCGCCTTGGCTGCCATCGCCAATGCTGCGATCGTGCCCACGGTGAATATCCTCTGCGTGCTGGTGTTTGCCCGATATGGCGCGGGCAGTCGCCCGACCTTGGCCAGCGTGCTCAAGCAGCTGGCGCTTAACCCGCTGCTGCTGGCCTGTGCGCTGGGCATGCTGGTACGGGGCAGCGGGCTTGCCATCCCGCCGGGCCTGGCTCCGGCACTGCAGGCGCTGGGGCAGGCGTCGCTGCCGTTGGGCCTGCTGTGCATCGGGGCGGCGCTGCACCTGCGCAGTATGCGCGGCTGGCTCAAGCCGATCGGCACTTCGTCAGTGATCAAGTTCGTAGCAATGCCCTTGGTGACGGTGTTGATCTGCCGCTTGTTCGGCCTTGAAGGCGAGGCGGCGCTGGCGGCGGTGCTGTTCCAGACCTTACCCACCGCGTCGTCCGCCTACATCATGGCCAGGCAGTTGGGCGGTGATGCGCCACTGATGGCGGCGATCATCGCCGGGCAGACGCTGCTGGCGGCGCTGGCGATGCCGCTGGTGGTGTTGGCTACGACGCCGCTGCTGTAGCGCTGGGTCGCCCAGCCAGAACTGTTCAGCGTGGCTAGGGTCTCTATGCCAACTTGTCGGCAATCATGTCTTTATCGCAGTCGCGCGGGCTCAGGCCTGGGTGGCTGCGGACACCTTTAGGAATCAATGGAATGGCTGGCAGCAGTTTTTTTGCTTTGTTGGATGATATCGCGGCGTTGCTCGATGACATTGCGCTGATGAGCAAGGTCGCGGCGAAGAAGTCGGCGAGCGTGCTCAGCGATGACCTGGCGGTGAACGCCGAGCAGGTCACCGGCATGAAGGCCGATCGTGAACTGCCGGTGGTATGGGCGGTGTTCAAGGGCTCGTTGAAGAACAAGGCGATCCTGGTGCCGTGCGCATTGATCCTCAGCGCGTTGTTGCCGGCCGCGATCAAGTGGCTGTTGATGCTGGGCGGGATCTACCTGTGCTATGAGGGCTATGAGGCAATCAAGGACAAGCTTTCGCGTGGCGGCGATGAAGCAGCGGACGCTGAACACAAGCCTGTGCCGAAAACCCCACGAGCGCTGGCCGAGTACGAGCAGCGCAAGATCAAGGGCGCGATCAAGACCGACTTCATCCTCAGTGCCGAAATCATCGTCATCACTCTCAACGTGGTTGCCGATGCGCCTCTGTATCAGCAAATCATCACTTTGGTGGTGATCGCGCTGGCGATGACGGTCGGCGTATATGGCCTGGTCGCCGGCATCGTACGCATGGATGACGCAGGCTTTGCGCTGGCGAAGTCGAAAGCTCAGGGCGCCTGGGGCACATTCGTCAAGAAATTCGGGCGCGGCCTGGTGGCTGCGGCGCCGTTCCTGATGAAGGCGTTGTCGTGGATCGGCACGCTGGCGATGTTTCTGGTCGGCGGCACCTTTGTTGCCGAGGGTATCCAGCCGCTTGAACACCTGATCGAGGCGCTGGTTAGCGCGAGCGCGGGCTGGGGCGCGGTGGCGAAGTTCGGCCTGTACGGTGTGGTTGGGGCGATCACCGGCTTTGTCGCTGCGGTGGTCGTCGGCGGGGTATCGCGGGTACGCAAACTGGCGAGCAACTGATCGAACTGGTACCGCTCCAGCAGGGATCATCCTGACTGGAGCGGACTCATACGCCGCGCCTGATCAGATCAGAAGTGCACCTTGACCAGCAGGCTGGCGGTGTTCTGGTCGGTGGTGAAACCGTCGGAATCCTTGATCCCGTATTTGTTCTTCCAGTAGTCGTACTCGATACCCACGTACAACTGCTTCTCACCCAGATGCATTGCCTTGCCCAGGTCGTATTTGATCTGTGGGTTGAAGTGCAGGTTGGCGTGGTAGGTGCCACGACGGTTCTGGTCGTTGTCGACTACCCAGTCCATGAAGCCGTCGATCAACACGTCCGAAGAGCCGACCGGGATGGTGTACGCCCACACCGGGGTGATCTGCCAGACGTTGTCGCCGGCGCGGCTGCCGTCGGTGGTGCGCTGGTAGAAGTTCAGCTGGAAGTAATCGAAGCCTGGGATATCCAGATCGAAGCCAGGGCCGATCAGGTACGACTCGCTGTCGCCTTCACCAAACTCGTAGGTCATCGCCAGCAGCACGTCCTTGACCGGGCCGAAGGCGATCTTCTGGTCGAGGATCTTGCCCACCGACAGGCGCGGGCTGATCTCACCGTAGTAGGTGTTGGGGCCGTTGCCGGCGTCCTTTTTACCCTGGTAGAAGATCTTGTCGACAAACACGAAGTTGTCGCCGTACTTCCAGCCATCAGCGTGCTCGAAAGTGAAGGTCTGCTGGATTTCCGGGTTGACCTTGAAGTTCTTGCCCCACAGGTAGGTCAGGCTGTTGCTTTGCCACTGCAGCAGGTCACCGGCGAAGGTGGTCCCGGAGGCCAGCAGGCTGCCGGCGAGGATCAGGCTGTTGATGGTACGCATCGCGTGTGTCGCTCCCTTGATTCGGATCTGTTGTCAGCGCTCGGTGGTGGCGCTGTTTTTGTCTTTTGAGTCAACTTTTTTCGATTGACCACAGCTGTTTGGCAAGAGCTGCGCCAACTTTTGTCGTTGGTCGCAATCTTCCTGCTCGACGTCTTGCTGAACGGCTGAAAACGGTCCTGTACGGCTGGCAACACGCAGACCAACCACCCGAATTCATTGACTGAGCGGTCAGTAAACGCGGGCAGAAATCATTCTGCCCTGAGCGAGGGGGCGCGCAGATTACTCAGTTGCGCGCTGCGCCTCAAGTGCTCCGTCCTGAAGCACGTGGAACCAAAGTTGGGCGTTCGGTCAGCTTCTCAGAAATGCACCTTGACCAGCGCACTGGCTACGCTCTGGTTGCTGTCCAGATTGCCGCGGCTGTCGATGCCGTACTTGTCCTTCCAGTAGCTGTACTCAAAGCCGACATACAGCTGCTTGGCACCGTAGTTGAGGGCTTTGCCGAGGTCGTATTTGACCTGTGGGTTGACGTGCAGGTTGGCATGGTAGGTGCCGCGGCGGGTCTGGTCGTTGTCGACCACCCAGTCGATGTAGCCATCGATGAGTACGTCCGAGCGGCCGACCGGGATGGTGTAGGACCAGGCCGGGGTGATCTGCCAGACATTGTCACCGGGGCGGCTGCCCTCGGTGTTGCGCAAGTAGAAGTTGAGGGTGAAGTAGTTGAAGCCGGGCACCGCCAGGTCAAAGCCAGGGCCGATCAGATAGGCTTCGTTGTCGCCCTCGCCACGCTCGTAGGTCATGGCCAGCAACACGTCCTTGACCGGGCCGAAGGCAAAGCTCTGGCCGGTGATCTTGCCCAGCGACAGGCGTGGGCTGAACTCGCCGTAGTAGGTGTTGGCGCCTTTGCTGGCATCGGCCTTGCCGTTGTAGAAGATCTTGTCGACGAACAGGAAGGTGTCGCCATACTTCCATTTGTTGGCGTGCTCGAAGGTCACCGTCTGCTGGATATTCGGGTTGACCTTGAAATCCTTGCCGTACAGGTAGGTCAGGCTTTCGCCGTGCCACTGCAGCCATTCGCCGGCGTGGGCGGGGACGGTCGCCAGCAGGCTGCTGCCGAGCAAGAGGGACGAGGTGATGCGCTTCATGTCGTGATTCCCGGACTTATTGTTTTTTTTGGGGTTTTTTCGGCGCAAGGGCGCCCCGAACGGCCCATTCCGGCGGGCCGACGGTGTAGCGGTACTGCGTGAGCGTGAGAGCGTTGCAATCAACGGGGTAGCCAGCCTGGCCACCCCGTCGACTCAGTGTTGGTGACAGGCGTCGTTGTGCGCCGCCCGGTCAGCACCACCGAGGATGTTGAACAGCACGTTGAGCACCAGGGCACAGACCGTGGCCATGGCAATCCCGCTATGGGTGATCGGTTCCATCCACTGCGGCATCTGCGCGAAGAACTCCGGCTTGACCACCGGGATCAGGCCAAAGCCGACACTCACCGCAACCAGCAACTGGTTGCGTCGGTCGGAGATGTCCGCCTCCTGGAGGATCTTGATCCCGGTGGCGGTAACCATGCCGAACATGGCAATCGACGCACCGCCAAGCACGGCCGGTGGAATCGAGGCGATCAGGTACGCCGCCTTGGGCAGCAGGCTGAGGCCGATCAGCATGGCCCCGGCCATGACCGTGACGTAGCGGCAACGCACGCCGGTCATCTGCACCAGGCCGATGTTCTGGGCGAACGAGGAGTGGGTGAAGGTATTGAAGAAACCGGCGATGAACGACGCACCGGCATCGCACAACAGACCCCGGCGCAACATGCCCGGGGTTACTTCGCGATCAGTCACCTTGCCCAGGGCGAGGAACATGCCGGTGGACTCGACGAAGATGATCACTACCACCAGGCACATCGACAGGATCGGCGCCAGGCTGAAGGTCGGCATGCCGAAGTGCAGCGGCGTGACCACCTGCAGCCATGGCGCAGCGCCCAGACCGGACAGGTCGACCATGCCGATCGAACCGGCGACGATGTAGCCCAGGCCCATCCCAACCAGCACCGACACGTTGACCCAGAAGCCACGCATGAAGCGGTTGATCAGCAGGATCACGGCCAGCACCAGACCGGCCACCATCAGGTAGATCGGCGCGCCGAAGGTCTCCGCCTGCTGGCCGCCACCGGCCCAGTTGACCGCCACCGGGAACAACGACAAGCCGATCGACGTGATCACCGTGCCGGTGACCAGCGGCGGGAAGAAGCGCACCACCTTGGACATGAACGGTGCGATCAGCATGCCGAAGAAACCGGCGGCGATGGTCGCACCAAAGATGCCCTGCAGGCCCACGCCGGGCATGCCGGCCATGGCCACCATGCTGCCGACTGCGGCAAAGCTTGCGCCCATCATCACCGGCATGCGAATGCCGACCGGGCCGATACCGAACGATTGGATAATTGTGGCAACGCCTGCGACCAGCAGGTCAGCGTTGATCAGGAAGGCGACTTCTTCACGCGACAGGCCAGCGGCCTGGCCAATGATCAGCGGCACGGCGATCGCACCGCCGTACATCAGCAGCACGTGTTGCAGACCCACCAGGATCAGCTGAAACAGGGGCAGGGGCTGTCGTGGCGGCGCAACAGGGATGTACGCCTTGGATGACTCTGACATGCAGCACCTCGAGTTTTGTTTTTATTCTCGGATCCAAGCGGTCAACCTGCAGCGCCAGGCTTTGGGTAAAAGCCAGGGGTTCACGCTGCGGGTTTGCGCTCGATGCTTGCTTGTTGCGTAGTGCGCGTAGCGCAGGCGTGCCCTGCACGGGAAGTGGTCCCGGTGCAGGAGCAAGCCTGGCGATGCGTGGGGTCAGTTGACGGGGGCGCCTTTGGCGATCCAGTCACCGACCAGTTTGCGTTCTTCAACGGTCATCTGGGTGATGTTGCCCAGCGGCATGATCTGGCTGGCAACCGCTTGCGCCTGAATGCGCGCGGCCTGGGCCTGGATCTGCTGCGGGGTATCGAACATCACGCCACCTGGCGCCGTGCTGAACAGTGGGCTGGTCGGCTTGGACGAGTGGCACACAGTGCAGCGTTCCTGAATCACGTTGTGAATCGTGTCGAAGGTGTCACTCGACTGGGCTGCGGCCTGGGCCGGAGCCTGTGCAGCAGCGGCCGGTGCTTCAGCCGCCTTGGCCGCATCGGCAGCACGCTGTTCGGCAGCGGTCTTGCCGCCTACGGCCGTGGCTGGCAGCGGTTGATACTCGATCTTCGCCGCAGCCTGCTCAGGAGTAGTTGGCAAAGGTTTAGGGCCGGTGACATAGGCCAGGCAGATCATCGCCAGAGCGCCGACGGGCAGGGTCCAGGCGTATTTGTTGCTGTCGTGACGGGTGTTGAAGTAGTGACGGATCAATACCGCAGCCACTGCAATCCCGGCCAGGATCAACCAGTTGTACTGGCTGCCGTAGGTGCTCGGGAAGTGGTTGCTGATCATGATGAACAGCACCGGCAGGGTGAAGTAGTTGTTGTGCCGCGAGCGCAGCAGGCCTTTGGCCGGCAACAGCGGGTCGGGCGTCTGGTTGGCTTCGATCGCCGCGACCAGCTGGCGCTGGGCCGGCATGATGATGCGGAACACGTTACCGACCATGATGGTGCCGATGATCGCACCGGTGTGCAGGTACGCACCACGACCGCTGAACACCAGGCTGAAGCCCCAGCATGCGGCGATGATCAGTACGAACAGCACGCCGCCGAGCAGGGCAGGGCGCTTGCCCAATGGTGAATCACAGAGAATGTCGTAGATGAACCAGCCGGCTACCAGCGAACCGATACCGATGGCCACGCCTTCGGCGCCGCTCAGCGAGCTGCCCGGGGCGAGCAGGTACAGGGTCGGGTTCCAGTAGAATACCACGCACAGCAGGGCGATCCCGGACATCCAGGTGAAGTAGGCTTCCCATTTGAACCAGTGCAGGTTCTCGGGCATTTTCGGCGGCGCCAGCTTGTACTTCTCCAGGTGGTAGATACCACCACCGTGGATGGCCCAGAGATCACCCGACAACCCATCGCGCGGGTTGCTGCGGTTGAGGTGGTTCTCCAGCCAGACGAAGTAGAACGATGCACCGATCCAGGCGACGCCTGTGATCATGTGAACCCAGCGAATGCTCAGGTTCAGCCATTCGTGAAGGTGTGCTTCCACAGTATGTACCTCTTGCCGATCACCAGCTTGAACGCTGCACGCGACCTTGCGCGCGATAAGCAGGCTGCGAGAGCAGCAGGTTTATCGCGACACCGAGTATTTCATGCAGGCCGTGGATGACCGACCTTTTCTTATTGGTGGGGATTGAGGATCAACATCTGTTCCTCGGTGAAGTAATGCTCATCGCAGTTGTTGCCTGAACCACTGCGATCAACCACCAGGAAATCATCCCGCTTTTCGATCGTCAGCACCGGGTGGTGCCAAACGCCGCGATGGTAATTGACGCCCTGCCTGCCGTTGCTACGGAAGGCACGGACCAAACCTGATACAGGTGCATCGCCAACTGGCGCGACCACGATCAGAAACTGATTGCCGAGCAGCGGAATGAAAGCCTGGCTGCCCAGCGGATGGCGTTCGAGCATGCGCACGGTCAACGGCATTTCCAGCGCGTCGGCGCGGAAGATACTGATGATGGCGTTGTCCTCAGGCTCGGCGGTTTCAACCGTGGCGAGCTTGTGGAAGCGCATGGTCGAGCCGTTGTTGATCATGAAGTGGTCGCTGCCGTCGGTTTCGATCACGTCACCAAAGGGGGCGAAGGCTTCTTTGCTCAGGGGCTCGATCACTAGTGTGCGCATGCTTGTTATCTCTTCTTCTATGACTGGCTAATGTGGTGGTGCGCTTGCCGGAAGGCCCTGGGTACGCTCGCGTGGCGGACTCGGGCCAGACCTTGTGGCAAGCCTTACAGCTGCAGCAGGCGGAACAGCGCGATCAGGTTGATCTGCGCCAGCGCCTCTTTGAATTCGGCATCGGCATCGTTGTGAATCCGGGTTTCGAACGCCGCCAGAATCTGGTGTCGGTTACTGCCCTTGACCGCCATGATGAACGGGAACTGGAACTTGGCCTTGTAGGCATCGTTGAGTTCGGTGAAGCGGGCGAACTCTTCGGCAGTGCACTGGTGGATACCGGCGCCAGCCTGTTCATTGGTGCTCGATTCGGTCAGCTCGCCCTGGACGGCGGCTTTGCCGGCCAGGTCCGGGTGAGCGTTGATCAAGGCCAACTGGTCGGCGTGGCTGGCGCTGAGCAGGATGTCGCTCATGCGCTGATGCAGGGCTTCGATCTGGTCCAGCTCGGCCAGTTGACCGAGGTCGTAGGCCTTCTCGGCCACCCACGGCGAGTGCTCGTAGATGTCGGCAAAGGCGCTGACGAACGCGTCACGGCTCAGGTTCGAAGGAGTCAGGGTCTTGAAGGCGGTCATCAGGCGTTCTCGTTCTGGTACGGGTGGGTGGTGTGCCAGTGGCGGGCGATGTCCACGCGACGGGCAAACCAGACCTGGTCATGGCTCTTGGCGTATTCGACGAAGCGCTTCAGCGCTGCCAGCCGCGCCGGGCGACCGACCAAGCGGCAGTGCAGGCCGATCGAGAGCATTTTCGGTGCTTCAGCGCCTTCTTCGTAGAGCACATCAAAGGCGTCCTTGAGGTACTGGAAGAACTGCTCGCCACAGTTGAAGCCCTGCACCTGGGTGAAGCGCATGTCGTTGGTGTCGAGGGTGTACGGGATCACCAGATGCGGCTTGCCGGTCGGGTTGTTCGGCTCCCAGTAGGGCAGGTCGTCGTCGTAGGTGTCGCTGTCGTAGAGGAAACCGCCTTCTTCCATCACCAGCCTACGCGTGTTGGCGCCGGTACGACCGGTGTACCAGCCCAGTGGGCGCTCGCCGGTCAGCTCGGTGAGGATGCGGATGGCTTCGAGCATGTGCTCGCGCTCCTGCGCCTCGTCCATGTTCTGGTAGTCGATCCAGCGGTAACCGTGGCTGCAGATCTCATGGCCAGCTTCGGCCATGGCACGGATCACATCCGGATGGCGCTGCGCGGCCATGGCCACGGCGAAGATGGTCAGCGGTACGCCGGTGTCCTTGAACAGCTTGAGCAGGCGCCAGACGCCGGCGCGGCTGCCGTACTCGTACAGCGACTCCATGCTCATGTTGCGTTGGCCCTGCAGGGGCTGGGCGGCAACCATTTCAGACAGGAAGGCTTCGGACTCTTTGTCGCCGTGGAGGATGTTGCGCTCGCCACCTTCCTCATAGTTGAGTACGAACGACAAGGCGATGCGGGCGTTGCCCGGCCAGTGCGGGTGAGGTGGGTTGTTGCCGTAACCGATCAGGTCGCGAGGGTAGTCAGCGCTCACTGCAGTCTTCCTTCTTGTACGTTGTGCGAGGGGTGGTGGACCCGCGTCGGGTTGTCGCACTCACCGGATGGGCTGATTGTATACAACTTCTGAAATCTTTTGTAAGCCTGTTTTTCCGCATTTCTGCCCTTTTGTCGCGTGAGACTGCTTTGCAAGAAACTTGCCTGATTGGTCAGCTAATGACCTGGGCCTGCTTATACAGCCTATATCTGGCGATACATAGCAGGTTTTCGCGAGCGTGTGGCGGAGTGGCGCTGAAGGGTCTAAAAAATTGTGTACAATTTATTGAGAAAGTGTCTTAATGAGCTCATTCCCGCACACGGCAGGCCCTCTTACGGTGCTTGCTGGGTATTTTCTGCCCACGAACTGAACAAGAGGCGACACGCACATGGGACGTCTGACCACTCACGTACTGGACGCTGCGCATGGCTGCCCGGGCAGCTCGATCAAGGTCGAGCTGTACCGTGTCGAAGGCCAGCAGCTGGAATTGGTTAATACCGCGCTGACCAACAGCGATGGCCGCGTCGATGCGCCGTTGCTGCAGGGTGACGATTACCGCACCGGCGTGTACCAGTTGCAGTTCAGTGCCGGGGATTACTATCGAGCTCGGGGCGTGGCTTTGCCAGAAGCGGCGTTCCTGGATGTTGTGGTACTGCGCTTTGGGGTCGACGAGAAGCAGGAGCACTACCACGTGCCGCTGCTAATCTCGCCTTACAGCTACTCGACCTATCGTGGAAGCTAGTTGGTCGCTAGAAGAATCTTCGTAGGTCTTTGGCCCGCTCTCACACTGGCGGGCTTTTTTTCGTCTGGAGATTGGTGTTTCTGAGGTCTTGTGACCATCGCCGGTCTTTGTTCAGGTGTGTTTTCGCACGGCCTGGTTGTTCTGCTTCAGTACTCGGCCAGTCGCATAGCCGGCCTTGTCCTCGGCGCCAGCAGCAATGGCGCCCATGAAATTGAATGTGGCCCCGACGATGCGTTCAGCGCCTTTCTCAGTGGTCACCCATACGCGTGCGGCCTCGAGGTGAGCCGACGTGTTCGAGATCTGACCGCTGAGATTTTGCGTGGCTATATCGCGGTATATACCCGCGTGCTCAGTGGTCAGCGTGGCGTCGTTGTGACTCGTCAGGTTGTCGTTGACCTTGAACAGCTTTTGCGTAAAGGGTGTGCTGTCCACTTGGTCACTGGCAAATTTACGGATTACTGCCCTTCCCAACCTTGGTGATTCCTGCGAGGTTGGATCCGGGAAGAGTGCTTTGCTCGCCAGGTCTACTGACTTTTTTGCAACCTGAATTTTCGGTTGGACGTGTTTTCTCATGAACGTAAGCGCCCAAGGGGTTTTCCCAGTGGGGTCGGTAAGGTTTATCGGGTCATTCAGGCAGTAGGCATAGGCATTCAACCCACCGCTGCCGAACGGACTCAGGCTGTCCGGGCTGAGGAATTTCATGAGCGACGGGCTGTAGGCGCGATGACCGTTGCCGAGCAGGTAGTAGCCGGTTACCGGTTCGCGCTTTTGTCCGGTGAACGACAGCAGGCTGGCGCCCGCCTCCAGGGGGTGGTGGCCATAGGCGGCGTAGGCGATGCTCGCGCTGCTGGCGGCGCCCTGCAGCCGCACAATCGATCCTTGCTGATCGACGCCGAGCGGACAGGTGGCCGTGGTGTTGTCCAGCTGCGCCAAGGCTGACTCGCCATGGCGCAGCAGCGTGACGCATCGCTCACCTTGAAGCTCGGTCGCCAGGGATGACGCTTGGTAGAAGCGCAGCGCCGGGGGCAAAACGGAGGGTGGGGTGGTGTTGGGGAGCATGTTCGGGTCTCGGCATGGAGAAGATGAGACCCGAGTCTAACGTGGGGTTTTTCTGCAGTGACCTGTCAAAAATGACAGGCCACTGCAAGAGGCCCTAGAGGAATACGAACTTGGCGATGAAGATCACGCAGAGTACCCAAAGGCTGGGCGAAATCTCCTTGTACTTGCCCGTCCCGGCCTTGAGCACCACGTAGCTGATGAAGCCCAGGGCAATGCCGTCCGCCACCGAGAAGGTCAGCGGCATCATGATCACCGTGACGATCGCCGGAATGCTGTCGGTGGCTTCGTCCCAGTTGATATGGGCCATGCTGCCCATCATCAGCATCGCCACGTAGATCAGCGCGCCAGCGGTGGCGTAGGCGGGGATCATCCCTGCCAGCGGGGCGAAGAACATCGCCGCGACGAACAGTGCCCCGACCACCACGGCGGTCAGCCCGGTACGGCCACCTGCGGCCACTCCCGCAGCGCTCTCGACGTAGCTGGTGACCGGCGGCACGCCAACGGCGGCGCCGAACACGCTCGAGGCACTGTCGGCCTTCAGCGCCCGTGACAGGTTTTCGATCTTGCCGTCCGGTGCCACCAGGTTGGCGCGCTGGGCAACCCCCATCAAGGTCCCGGCGGTGTCGAACATGTGCACGAAGAGAAACGCCAGCACCACGCTGATCATGCTCACGTTGAACACGCCGGCGACGTCCATGGCCATCCAGGTCGGCGCCAGGCTCGGCGGCAGCGAGAACACCCCGCCGTACTGCACCAGGCCCAAGCCCCAGCCGGCCAGGGTAACGCTGATGATGGCGATCAGGATCGCACCGAACACTCGGTGATAGCTGAGCACCGCGATCATCAGGAAGCACACCGCCGCCAACAGCGGCCCGGCCTCGTGCAGCGAGCCGAGCTTGATCAGGGTCGCCGGGCTGTCGACGACGATGCCCGCAGTCTTCAGGCCGATCAGCCCGAGAAATAATCCGACGCCGGCCCCCATGGCATGGCGCAGGCTCAGCGGAATGCTGTTGAGCAGCCATTCGCGAACCCGCGACAAGGTCAGGAACATGAACAGCACCCCGGAGACGAACACGGCGCCCAGCGCCGCCTCCCAGGTGTAGCCCATGGTGCCGACCACGGTGTAGGTGAAGAAGGCGTTGAGCCCCATGCCCGGCGCCAGGCCAACCGGCCAGTTGGCGTAAAGCCCCATCAGCAGGCAGCCGAGCGCGGCCGAGATGCAGGTGGCGACGAACGCCGCACCATGATCGATGCCGGCGTCAGCCATGATGTTGGGGTTGACGAAGATGATGTAGGCCATGGTGATGAAGGTGGTCACCCCGGCGATCATTTCGGTCTTGACGGTGGTGCCATGTCGCTTGAGTTTGAAAATCCGTTCCAGCCAGCTCGTTTCGAGCGGCGGGGTGAGATCCAGCGTAGGGGCGTCGGATTTGCGGGTGTCCACAGCGAGTACTCCTCAAGTCTTTCTTGTTGTTCGGAACCAGTGTCCTGCGCTATGCACTTGGTGATTCCGCGAGGGTGAGGCAGACGTCTGACCGTTTTTGTTGACTCATGGGTCAAGAAGTTGCTCGCTGGATTATGCGTTTGTGTACAAATAATGCAAATAATGTTTTATCTTTCCTGGGTACAATCTTGTAAATAGTGGCTATATGCCGAAATGGCCACCTGCAGAAACGGGTCAGCCTGTGTACAATGGGCCAGTACCTTTCTTCTTATTTCCAACCAGGGCTTGCCAGCCACCCTCTGACAGGCAGTACAGTCAAGGTCCGATTGGCGGATTCCCATGCTCGAGTGCCCATGAACGAACAGCTGCAGCCTCTCAAGAAACCTGTACGCACCGGCAAGGCCGGGCGCAGTGGTACCCAGGACGACATCGTCTACGCGCATATTTTCGAGGCGATCCTCGAGCAGCGGCTGGCGCCGGGCACCAAGTTGAGCGAGGAAGCGCTGGGCGAGATATTTGGCGTCAGCCGCACCATCATTCGTCGCGCGTTGTCGCGTCTGGCCCATGAGAGCGTGGTGTTGCTGCGGCCCAATCGCGGTGCCGTGGTTGCCAGTCCGACGGTTGAAGAGGCGCGGCAGGTGTTCTTTTCGCGACGGATGGTTGAGCGGGCGATTACCGAGTTGGCGGTGCAGCATGCTACGGCTGAGCAGCTGAACGAGCTGCGGCAGATGGTGCGTGACGAGCGCGACAGCTTTTCGCGGGGTGATCGTGGGGCCGGGATTCGGCTTTCCGGGGAGTTTCACCTGAAGCTGGCCGAGGCTGCTGGGAATGCACCTTTGGTGAGTTTCCAGCGTAGTCTGGTGTCGCAGACATCGCTGATCATTGCTCAGTATGAGAGCGGGAACCGGTCGCACTGTTCATATGATGAGCATATGCAACTGATCGATGCGATCGAGGCGAGGGATGCGGGGCAGGCGGTTAGCTTGATGATGCATCATATGGATCATATCGACAGCAAGCTGAACCTCGATGAGGAGAGTGCCTCGGACGATCTGCATGCGGTGTTTTCGCACTTGTTGCAGAAGAAGCCTGCTCGGGTTACTTCGGCTAAAGGTTGATTGGTTGGTTGTTGGCTTGGGGCTTATTCGATTGATGTGTGGTTTGATCGGGCCCCTTTCGCCCTTACGGCGAGTCACTTTTTTGGCAAACGCCCCAAACAAGGTCTTGGCTCCACATCCGGCCCCTTCGCTGCGCTGGCGCAGAGCGGGTCAAAGTGGGTTTCGCGATGGTGGTTGGCCGTCAGATTGCCGGGGCCGCTACGCGACCCTTCGCAGGTGAACCCGCTCCCACAGACCGCGCATGTCGATGGTACGCGGCCCCTGTAGGAGCGGCCTTGTGTCGCGAAAGGGCTGCGTAGCAGCCCCGGCAATCTCAAACCAATCAAAGCTCGGGCAGCCACAACAATCCCGCCCTGCGCCAGCGCGCTACCGCTGATGCACACACCGCCCAGCCGCATACGTCTCCAGTACCGTCCGATCATCCCCCAGCGTCGTCAACACAAACAACGTTTCCTCGATCCCCCCCGATTGCTGCAGGCGATACTCAAGCAACGGCGTAGCCTTATAATCGAGGACCACGAAGTCCGCATCATTACCCGGACGCAAACTTCCCACCCGATCCTCCAGCCGCAAAGCCCGAGCCCCACCCAGCGTCGCCAGGTACAACGACTTGAACGGGTGCAAGCGCGCGCCCTGCAACTGCATCACCTTGTAAGCCTCATTCAAGGTATGCAGCAGCGAAAAACTGGTCCCCGCGCCAACATCCGTGCCCAGTCCGACATTGACCTTGAACTTCTCAGCTTGCGGCAAGTTAAACAAGCCACTGCCCAGGAACAGGTTCGAGGTCGGGCAGAACGCCACCGCCGAGCCCGTCTCCGAAAGCCGCTGACACTCTTCATCACACAGATGCACGCCATGGGCAAACACCGACCGCTCCCCCAGCAGCTCGAAGTGATCGTAGACGTCCAGGTAACCCTTCTGCTCCGGGAACAAGCCCTTGACCCAGTCGATCTCCTGCAGGTTCTCGGACAGGTGCGTATGCATGTACACCCCCGGATGCTCCTTCAGTAACTGGCCGGCCATCGCCAATTGCTCGGGCGTGCTGGTCGGGGCAAAGCGCGGCGTCACCGCATAGTGCAGCCGGCCCTTGCCATGCCAGCGCTGAATCAGCGCCTTGCTCTCGGTGTAGGACGACTCCGCCGTGTCGGTCAGATAATCCGGCGCGTTGCGGTCCATCATCACCTTGCCGGCGATCAGGCGCAGGTCCAGCCGCTCGGCCTCCTCGAACAGCGCGTTGACCGACTCCGGATGCACACTGCCAAACACCAGCGCGGTGGTGGTGCCGTTGCGCAGCAGCTCCTGCAGGAAGATCTTCGCGACCTTGTCGGCATGCGCCTTATCGGCAAACTGCTTTTCGCAGGGGAAGGTGTAGGTGTTCAGCCAGTCCAGCAACTGCTCGCCATAGGAGCCGATCATGCCGGTCTGCGGGAAGTGGATATGGGTGTCGATAAAGCCCGGGGTGATC
>Ga0213829_1000246_pt1 | contig 60295 bp, 53 predicted proteins | sample MC6MC0896MG_FD_180665 | JGI IMG/M metagenome (GOLD analysis project Ga0213829, IMG submission 180665) | Enriched soil aggregate microbial communities from Iowa State University, Ames, United States - MC6-MC0896-MG | ecosystem: Environmental > Terrestrial > Soil > Unclassified | place: USA: Iowa... | reverse complement strand
GGCCGCGCGTTTGTTGGGCTCGAGGTAATAGGAAGGGTGAAACAGGATCACCTGCGGATGAAGGCGGTAAAGTCCTTCCAGCAGCTGCAAATGCATACGGATCACCTGCTGCCGCTGCTGTTCGTCCAGCGTAGAGATATCTATTTTGGCGGAAAAGGGCATATGGACAGACCATACCCTCACCCCCGCTTTCTTCATCACAATGGCCAACGAATCGCATTTAAGCAACCATTCATCCTGTGGAATCTTTAAACTGAGGTCTGCATTGACAAAGCTTCCGAGTCCTGCAATCTCGATATAGTCCATGCCTGCTGCCTTGTCCGCCTTTAGCTTTTCCAATGCTATCTTCCGGATATCAAGTGAGTAGCCAACCGCATAATCAGGCCGATCCTGTTTTTGACAGTACGTATATCTGGGGATCAATAGACAACATAGGATCGCAATAAAAATAAGCTGTTTCATGTTATCTGTATAATTTCTCCCATTCAGGATTTTGTTTCAAATTTGGGTTTAACTTGATATCTTCGATTGGGATCGGTGCATAGTAATCGCGTTTTTCATCAAACTTACCGCGTTGATAAAAGGGATCCAGTGATCCTTTATCGGCATTCTGGGTATTTGAAACGGGATCCCAAAGTGTCCGCTGATTGATATTGATCAATGTGGTCACGGTACCCGTTGCACCCGACGTATTACCTGTATGGACATACACATCCGCCTTACCATCTCCTGTAAAATCATAGGCTCCAACACCAGGAAAATAAACACCGACAATAGGCTGATTCAGTTTGGATCCCGCTTTCCAGCGCATTAAGTCATCCCAACGCTGTCCTTCGTTGAACAATTCGATCCGTCTTTCGCGCCGTATTTCCAGTAGAACGCCCCTAAATGCTCCACCGTCGACGTTGGGATACATGGCCAGCAAATAAGGATCGGGGTTAGCATTCGCTTCAGCTAGGGACAGCATCGGCATGCCCGCGCGGCTACGCAACTTATTGACCGTAAGGTCAAGGTCGCTTTGGCTGATCGTCCCAAGTTCGGCTTTTGCTTCGGCATTGATCAGCAGTGCCTCCGCATAACGGAATAAGATGACATCAAAATAGGAGGCCGATACGCCCCATTGCAATTTATCCGGCAACGCCTTGACCAAACGGTAGCCTGTCGTGGTGATCGTCAAGTTGACAGGCTCATTTGCTGTTTCTCCATTGGCACGGAAGTCCGGCCCCGCTGTTGTATGTGTAAGCCTTGGATCTCTATTCTGCATTTCTTGATAGAATTCCATGGTCTTGTAACCTGTTCTATCGGTAAAGCGGCTCCCATCCTTCATCAGATAGCTATTGATCATATCTTTGGCGATACCGTAGGCGCCCGAAGTTGCTGAGGTAAAGGAATAGCCAAGGCCATGCACACGCATGCCCAATTCAAAATCAATGGCAAGAATAGTCTCCACCTGATCCTGATTATTTCGGGCGAACAGATTCCGATAGGCTTGATCTGCTCCGCCCTGGCTGTACAAGGTATAGACCCCAGCATTCATCAGTTCGGCCGATGCACTAACCGCCTCATTCAGGAACTTTTCATGTCCTGCGATCTGATGGTATTTTCTAAATGTCCCTTCAAAAAGTGCCACCCTTGCTTTCAGCAGCAACGCTGTGTATTTGGTGATCAAATTAAGCTGTTTTTCGGCTGGTATATTTTCGATAGCATAGTCCAGGTCAGCCATAATGGAATCCATCACCAGCTGCCGTGAGTCCCTAGCTTTGAAAAGATCTTCATCTTTGGCAGTCAGCACCTTTCCATACCAAGGCACGTCACCGAAAGTTTTCACCTTGTCGTAATAAAAATGCGCTCTAAAAAAACGGGCTATGCCACCGAATTTCTTTTGTGCCGCAGCGTCGGGAACTTTATGGTAGTTGGCCAGAAAATAGTTGATCTTGCGCAACTGGCTCCAGGACCAACCGCCCGAGCCGCTTCCTACGGGGACAGTTCGATTGCCCTTGATCCGGTCGGCCACTGTAAGGGGGATCATATTGTCCGAACTACCATCGTTTGTATACCAGGATTCATTGGGCAAAAAGGTGTAAAAATCATTGGTGGCAACCTCCAGATCCTTTGCTGTATTGAAAAAATAGGGAGCTTCCACCTGGTCCTCCGAAGGACGGTCCAAATAATCTTTCTGACAAGCTGCCAGCGATAGCAAGATCAACAGACCAAGTAGTTTATAGGTGTTTGTTGTAAGTTTCATTATCATTGCGTTGTCAAGTATTAAAGCGTAAGCATTAAACCAAAAGAATAGGTTTTACCCATGGGATAGTCCCGCAGCAGCCCTCGCTCCGAGGTGTCCGCAGGATCATTGGCACTCGCAGGCGAATTGTAATTGATCATTGCACCTGCCTGTTCGGGATCTATATACTTCGTCAGATTGCCAAAGTTCCAGGTCAACAGATTCTCGCCGCTGAAGTAAAACCGTAGTTTTTCAACTTTATACCGCCGTGTCCACTGCTGTGGCAAGGTATAACCCAACGTAAAATTTTTCATCCGCAGAAACCCAACGTTGGTCAGGTAATAATCGTTCAGTTCGTACAGAGACCTTCCGCTCTGCAAGGACGAGTATCCCCGATAGATCTGTGGATACCTGTTCCCTTTATTGTCCGGCGTCCATGCATTATCTACCAGGTCTTTGCGCACAAAGGAAAGATAAGGGCGCTGATAGGAGCCCCAGTATAAATCTCCTGTCGGGTACCAATCCTGTTTGGCAACACCAGCAAAGGCCGCCGAGAGATCAAAATTATTCCAGGAAGCACTCATATTGATACCAAATGGAAATTTCGGCATGGCATTGCCAATGGGTTTAATATCACCATGGTTGGCAAGCGTGTTGTCGCCTTTGTCGATGCGTCCATCACCGTTGAGATCCACGTATTTCACATCGCCGCCGCGCAACATATTCCACTCACTATTTTGCGATACGCTCAGAATATCGTTATATACTTTAGAGAGGGACAATTGTGGATCCTGGAAACTATTCTGATAGCTCAATGCCTCCGCATCGGACTGAAACTGTCCGTCGATATGGTATCCCCAGATCTGCCCGAGTACCTGTCCTTCGTAATAGGAACTCAACAAGCCCTGTGGATTATTATATTTCGTGATGATCCCTTTAAAATTAGTGGTATTCACGGCGATGTTGAAGCGGAAAGGTGAGCCGGCAAGGTCAAACTTGTCCTGGTAACTTACTCCCACTTCAAAACCTTTATTACGCAAAGCAGCGTAGTTTTCACGGGGTTCATTAGCTCCAAATACCGCTGGGAGGGGCTGCCCCGGAAGATACATGCCTTCGACATCCTTCTGATACCAGTCAAAATTGACATTTAGCTTGTTCTGGATCAGCCCAAGATCAACACCAAAGTCAATACTTTTGGTCCGTTCCCAAGTGACGATGTTCGGTAAAGGTGCCGGCGTACTTGCACCAATAAGACGGGATCCCCCATTTAGCCAAGCCAACTGCTGCACCGTCATCAATTCCTTAAAGGTATTGACCCCTACAGTCTGGTTGCCGAGCTTGCCATACGAAGCTCTGAGTTTTAAGGTGGGTATGCTGCCTTTGATCGATTCCCAAAAGTGTTCACGATCCAGCTGCCAGCCTAATGAAACTGAAGGAAAAAATCCCCATCGACTCCCGCTTGGAAACCGTGATGAACCATCATACCGTGAATTTATTTCCAACAGGTATTTATTATCGTAGGCATAATTAAAACGGCCAAATACGCCCTGAATAGCCCAATTTTCGGCTGTTCCGCTCAGGCTATACATGGAGGTGCCCAGCGCCAAGTTGGAAAGATCCTCGATCAGGAGATCGTCCATGGCCCCGGCGATACGGTCCCGGTCAAAGGATTCCTGATTGTAGCCCACCAATAATTTGAACTGATGCTTTTGCGCCACATTTTTTTCGTAGGTCGCAAACAGGTTCATCGCGTTATACTTGTCTTTCCAGCGGTATTCTGTCAGACGGTTGAGGCCTGCAGTTGTATAATTGAGCTTGTTGCCCGAGTAGTAACTGAAGGGGTTGAGACGTGTGCTCCGTGAAAAGTTTTCGATACGGTTGCTATAATCAAAATTTACCTGTAGGCCTTTCAATGGCTTGAGCAGGACACGGAACGTATTGGTAAACTCTTCGCTATTGCGTAGCTCCCAGCTCTTTCCAGATTCTAGTCCTGCATTCGCTCCCTGACCGCCAGTACCCACACCGATATCCGTAGGAATACCATCGACAAAATTGGGGTAAAAAGGCATTAGATTATACCAGGTCGTCGTACTCCAAAGTCCCCCCAGGCCATTGCTGTAGCCACCATATTCTTTATCCTTTTCGTTGATGAACTGCGTATTGTTCGAAATTTCCAACCAGCTGTTGGGCGTGAATACCAAATTGGATTTCATATTCTGGCGATCCATATTCGCATCGTCATTGATATTGTTGATGGTTTCCCGTTTGAATACACGTCCGGAGAGATAGGCTTTCAACTTTTCACTGCCGCCTGAAATGGCGATATTATGGAAATTGGAGGGCTGATATTTTTTAAACAGGTAATCCCACCAGTTGGTCTTATAGAAAAATTTATAGGTTCCATCTGCCTGCTTCTCATGAAAGGGCGCAATCTCCCCTGCAGCCACCATTTTGATCGCTTCCCAGTCCATTGGATTATAGCGTGTATAGGAACTGCCGTTATAACCATACAGTGCCGCATCTACTGTTTTCCCGTAGACATAAGGATCGGAGATATAATCGGTACGGGAGGCTGGTGTAGTCCAGGCAAAATTATTAACATAATCCACCTTTACTGTTCCTGCCTTTCCTTTTTTTGTGGTCACCAAGATGACACCAAAAGCACCACGGGCTCCATAAATGGCCGCCGAAGCGGCATCTTTCAGGACAGAAACACTTTCAATATCGTTGGGATTAACCCTTGTGATATTCCCTTCAATCCCATCGATCAATACCAGCGGGCCGCCCTCATTGATGGAATTGAATCCCCGCACATTGATATCAGGTGTTTTGGATGGATCGCCGTTGTTGAGCTGAATATTCAAGCCCGGCATAAGCCCCTGGAGCGTACCCGCTATATTTGCACTTGGACGTAGCGCGATATCATCCGCATTGACCTGCGATACCGCCCCTGTCAGATTCACTTTTTTCTGCACACCATAGCCCACGACAACCACTTCTTCCATTGCATTAATGGCCGGCTTCATGGTCACATGCAATGTTGACTGCTGTGCTAGCGCTATTTCCTGCGGCTGATAGCCAAGCATGGTGAATACAAGTATGGCATCACGGTCGCCGACCTGGATCTGAAAGCTGCCATCCTCGCGACTGAGTGTTTTCTCCTTTTTCCCTTTTTCACTGATAGTAACATTGTCCAACGGTCGGCCCTGATCGTCTTTGACAAATCCTTTGACCGGGTACAGCTGCGGAGTCTCCGTAGCCGATTCTTGACGAACGGACTGATCCACTTTTTTGTTCAAGACAATATTTTTATCCGCTTTGACATAAGATAGCTGAAGCTGGGTCAACAGATCTTTCAGGGCTTCTTCAAAAGAGATATTGTGGTAGCTGACGCTGATACGGTCGTCTTTTACGATCAGCGATTCGTTGTAAAAAATGTTGTATCCACTTTGCTTCTGTAGTTCTTTCAAGACAGCACTCACCTTCACATTGTTCCGCTTCAGATTAACGGTCTGGCCAAAAGAAAATGCATGCAGCTGTAAATTGGCTGCGAATAAGAGTGGAATTGCTAATGACAATTTCATAGAAATTGGTATTTTCTGGGATCTTACCTGACATAATAGGGTCAGTCCGATCAATTTTTTTTTATTAAATTGCATTCGGTTGAGATAAAATTTAACGGTTTTACTATTCATCCATGTCGAGAAAAAGACAAAACTTTCAGGGGCGTTGGCGCGCTCCTGATTGTTATATATGCTCCCCTTCTCATCAGCGTTAGTTTAGCACATATATCCTCCTTCCTTTACGTTCGAAATGTACGCCACCGGCGAAAGCAATTGTTTTCAATAGTTTATCGATATTTTCATAACGGGAGATAGTCTCGGAGAAGTGCTGTCCCTGCAGCTTGTCTCCGTAACTGATCTCGACATCATACCAGCGTGCAACCTCGTCCATGACCGTTTGAATGGATGCATTATCAAAGGCGAAATTTCCATTTTTCCAGGCGAGACTATAGAACGGATCCACTTGCTCCTTCTTCACACTCTTGCGGCTTTTATCGAAAACGACCTGATCATTGGGTGCAAGGACTTGTTCTTTCAAGGCAGCATTGGCAAAAGAGAGCTTGACTTTACCTTCTACCAACGTGGTAACGATGCGATCCCCAAAACTCCTGATGTTAAAATGTGTTCCAAGAACTTCGAGTGTCTGTGCGCCACTTTGCACAATAAAAGGTACCCTTTTGCCCTTAACGTCCATTTTAGCCACTTCAAAATAAGCTTCACCTTCGAGCTGCACCGACCGCAAATTCGCATCAAATTTGACAGGATATCTAATCTTACTGCCCGCATTGAGCTGTACAAGACTTCCGTCGGCCATTTTTAATGTATACTCTCCGCCTCTGGGGGTTACGACCGTATTGTAGACGATACTACTTGCTTGTGACCTGCTGTCCTTGAGCTGATAGCTGATTTGACCTTTGTTATCCTTGGTAATCAAATATTCCCCTTGGTCAAGTATTGTATCCGTACGGAGCAAGCTAAGGTCGATCTGTTTTCCATCTTCAAGAATGATTATGGCTTTATCAGAACCCGGTACGATCGACACTATAGACAGTTTTTCTTTCGGTTGCGTATCCACGGTATAAAAGTTGTAGTAGCCCCATAGCACTGCACCGCAGAACGCAAGAAAGACCGCCGCAACCTGCCACCATCTTCTTCTAAAATTAAAATGTCCATCTGTAATCCTTTGAGGAGTAGATGCCGGTGTTGCAATTCGAGGATCAGCGAATATGTTATCCAGCATCCGATGTGGATCTGGGTGTATTGCGGGCTGTGCAGGGTACGATTTCTCCCGCCAGACTTTCTCCCAAACCTGAACAAATACGGGATCATCCATTAATTCCTGAAGCAGTTCCTGTTCTTCTTTACTGGCTTGATCAGCAAGATATTTGCGTATTAATTGGCTGTATTGTTCAATTTGGTTCATTCCTTTGGATCGATTTCACCTACATAATCGCGCGAACCCGGAAAAAGTACCAATGAGAAAAATATTTTTTTGGGGGGATTGTAGGTGTCCCGTTCTTTAGCACCTGGGTTGGCTTAAATAGGACTGATAAAAACTCGAACTGCTTACAAAAAAAAGATGGACAGGATTTTGTCCAGCTTGAACCGGACAAATTTCGAGGCGAGGCTGAGGTGATTGCGCACCGTATTTTTGGAGAGTCCTTCCTCATCGGCAATTTCCTGATAAGATTGATCTTCAAACTTGCTCCTTCGGTAAATTGCCTGTTGCTGTGGCGGCAATTGTTCAATAATGGATTCTAATATGACCTGTAACTCTTTGCCATCCAATTCTTCCTGCAGCGAAAAGGAATTTTCAGGCCAGCTGTGCTGAAGCGACTGCAGATAATTGGACCGGACGAGCGATTTACGGAAATTGGATATGGCCATTCTTTTTGAAATAGCAAATAGAAAGGGGAAAATGGCTTCCGGACCGGAAAGCTGCATTCGTTTTAAATAAAATTCGATAAAAACTTCTTGTGTCACTTCCTCTGCATCACTATCACTTTTACAGAGTTGTCTGACTTTAAAATAGATTATCGGCTGATAATAATTAAACACAACACCAAAAATAGACTGATCCCCAGTTTGTAATAAGAGAAAATCATCCATTGAAATGGAAATATGTTTCAGCCCAGCTATCATGAATTCGGTGTATTTAATTGATGCAAATTAACCTAACAGATGTTAATTTCATATAAAATTAACATTAATATCCATAATATCGAGGCGGTGAAAGCAAAGATCATGAAACAAATAATATTTACAATACTTTTAGGCTGAATATACTCGCAAAATTACGGACAAACGCGAGAAAAAGAATCAAAGTTGCCCAAAGGAGTCCCCATTATGTTTGTTGATAGCGCACAAATAAACGAAGCAGACCTACAAAAATAATCCCGATGATATCGCTTCCTCTACAGTATATAAAGCCCCCCAACATACGCAAGATTTTAACCCTAATTCAAGAGACTTTGTCACCTATCAAAAACGCGTGGAACGAGCAGAACTTATAAGTGTGATTGAAAATGAAAAGTCAACTTTTAGGAAACTGATCAAATAAAGAACGATACTTTTTAATGTATTCTCTTCTAGATACTAAAAAAAGGTGACCGGCCCTCTGTACAAACGGCTACAAGCTACCTTTCGAAAGGACCGACATAAAAATTGACGTTGTACAGTGAAAATCCAATAGTCTTCAAAAACATTGGATGACGAAACAAAAAAGAGGAAACGATAGGAAACATAAAAATTACTGTACAAGTAAACGCTAAGAGAAAGGGTCTAATGAGAATCAGGCCCTTTTGACATAAAAAAGCCAAATCTCACGATGTGGCCTTAAATAAACATATGATTCACTTTGGTCAGCATCAGGTTGTCGGGACTCACCACTACTTATCGGATAATATTTATACCAGCTGACTGAACTCATTAGCAGGGCGAAATCCATCAGTGAGGCCAGAAAAATCGGAAATCCCGATTTTTATCTGTTATAAATTTTTGAAATTTCGATCAATAAGTTTAAATCCTGAATGAAATAGCTTATAGCTGGAATGCTTATAATCCGTTGGCTCTGGAAGGTCAATAAGATCTTTATTTTTCTGAACCTTATTGCGCGTTATTGTCATCTTAGAAGTCAATACCAAGTTTCTTTCTGTATTTAAAAATCTTTTAACGTTCTTGTGTATTCCAATCAGTCTGCCTTTTATCTGAACTCCAAAAATTGACTTCGAATTTTCCAACAGATACTGATAAAAGTTAATTCGCTCCATATAATAGATGTCCAAAGTAGAATCGCTTTCCTGAAAATGGACAACAGCATCCATATTGGAAATACCTATATTTACTTCAGATTCCTCTTTAGAAAAAACTCGTCCAATTTGATCGTTTCTATTTTCTATCACTGGAAAAACAACATTTGATTGAGATTTTGCTATCAAGCAGGACAAGCAAAGCAAGATTAAATTGTAAATTTTAATAATATATTTTATCATATTGTATATAGTTAGCTTTTGCAAAGCAAAGTGTGTTTATCCAAGAATTAATAATCATTTTCCCCACGCTGTAATAATCAAACTGGGATCTTCGTTGGCATTAGCTATATGGCATCTCCTTTGTGAATATTATTAGGATAAACAGCCCATACATTGTCATTTTCGTATACTTATTTTCAACGATACGTTTTATACAGATACTCCTTAAATAGGTCTGCTCAAGTTATCAAAAATAATTTACTTCAATAAAACTATTTCAAATCGACCGTTGTTCTTATTATACAAAACGGCTATTAGCTACCTTTCGAGAGAAAGGATCAACATAAAAATTGGCGTAGTACAGTGAAAATCCAATAGTCCTTAAAAACATTGGATGACGAAACAAAAAAGAGGAAACGATAGGAAACATAAAAATTACTGTACAAGTAAACGCTAAGAGAAAGGGTCTGATTTACATCAGGCCCTTTTGACGTTATCCCTAAATAAAATGCGGGGCTGCCGAAGAAACCACCGTAACCTACTGTGTAACAAACGCCTTAAACAAAAGCAGGGTTTATGCTCTGCTTTCGTTCTGTTCCTGCTTTCTCAGATCCAACCGATCGTGTACAGATCACTACCATTGAATCGCCTGATCCTCATCTGGAATCAGCGTATTCCGTTGTCTTTCCATGGTCATCGTTCCTTGTGCCTTATACCTGATCGGCAGTGCTGGTATGGAGGTGATATCATTATATTTATATTCCAGATTGACCGTACAATACTCGCGCACCAAATAGGGCAATGTCGCATCCGCCGAACGTTTTATCTGATAAGTAGGCTGATTTAAGACTTCTAGATTAATGGCCGGATTGGCGGCCTTCAACATTATTGTACCTCGCAGGGTACCATCCCCTTGGTCGACAGCTTCACCAAATTCCATCACAACCTTGTAGTTCGCCCGGTCGACTGCATCTTCCTCGATCAGCCCCGCATAGAAGAAAACCGAGTTCTCGTCCACAACGTAAGCTGTTCTTGTACTGGTAACGGTAGATTTGCTTTCTCCGTCAAAGTATACGTTCATTGCTGTCGCCGAGTAATTACCGGAATAGTTATTGAATGGTTTGATCTGTAGCAACGCTTTCCGCCATCCTTTACGGTAATTTGCTTTATAGGACAGATCATCCACAATCGTCAGTGGTAACACCCAACGTTCGACCAGATCAAGGTTGGAAAATTTAAACCGGATCTTGTAATTAGCGGTATGGCTACCCTTTGGGATTACAATACCGGGAGTTGAAAACTCATAAAACTGTTCAGGAAGCTGCTTAAAATAGAGATCTTCTCGATATTGGAACCGTGCCCGATTGAGGACACTTAATGTATCATTATCAACCGCTATTTTCACTTTCAGATCTTTTTCCAATGCTTGAGATCCGCTCACGATTACAGGCAAATCATAGTTGATTTCCCCATCTTTTGTATACCTCATGTAGACGTTATAGACTCCCTCACTGTTGATGGGTGCCTTGAAGGAAACTAGATTCTCATATAGCTCTTCTTTCCATTCATCGTTACAGGCGACCAATGAAGACGTTAAAGCCAAAAAAATTAAATATATTTTCAGATTTTTCATATTATACAGAAATTAAATTAGTCGAAAGAGGGCCAGCCAGGTGCTTGTGTCAAGCGTTTATTCCTACGCAATTCATCCCAGTCAATTGGCCAGAAATACATCTTTTTTGAGAAGGACGATTCCAGCAGCGGAACTCGGACCGGTGAATAAAACAACGCTGCGTTGTCTTTCGAAATCATGGTATTGTAGCCATAGATCTGCTGCCCTTCCTCCATGGGAGCATCCTTCCATCGTCTGAGGTCATAATACCGCTGGTTTTCACCCAAGAGTTCTATCTGTCTCTCTTTTTTGATTTTCCCACGCAAATTTTCTCGGGAGGAATATACGTCATCAGCGTAATTAGGAACTCCGGCCCTGACGCGGATCGGCCTGATCGTGTTGCTGATTTCGGCAATATCACGTGTAATCATATGGCTTTTACGACCATCCCACGATGGGATATTAAAGGATCCCGAGATTTCATTCAGTGCTTCGGCGTACATCAATAGAATATCGGCATATCGAATAGTAATTTCGACCTTCGGTGATATCGTGCCACCATTGGTCATATTATCTTTGGGATTGACATATTTCATCATACCGATCCCCGTAGGTAACCAGCGATCGCCGTTCACACGTCCTTCATCATTGCCACGATAATAAAAAATTTGGAGATTGGTCACCGAACTTGTATTCGTTGTTGCACTGGACATCGCCCAGAATGCACCATTGAAAGCAACCGAAGCATAAAACCGGGGTTCCCGATTGGCAAATTCTTTCCACACATTCGCACGCAACGGTTTAAAGTTGTTGATCTCACTACTTGTTACGAACATATTACCAGCCCCATAGGTATTGATAATCTCCTGTCGGTTAAAAGGTCTGCCATCATTCATATCATAAGCATCGCATTGCTTTAAGGTAATACCATGACAGTTATAACCTCCGGCGACCTGAGGCATCTGATGTCGTGTCAATGAGATCACGCCATAAGTAGCACTGGTCTGGTTTTCTCCCCTTGTAAAAATCATCTCCGGATTCTCCGAAGCATATAGATCACCATTAAATAATGCCCTATAGGATTCAAAAGGATCTATATCTGCCCATCCTTCGGGAAAGTTTTTCGTTGAATAAGCAGCATGATGAGGTGGTGTAATCGTCGCAGGATAGGCTTCGGTCCCTTGGGATCTTTTATCTGCCACGTACAGTTTATAAACATTTAAATCAATCAGATCTTTGGCTGCCGCAGCTGCTCTGGCCCATTTATTTTCACTAAATTGCTGTGCGATCAATGATTTACCCTCATGATTGACAAAATCTACCATTTCGGCATTTCCATTTGCCAAGGGACTGGCGGCATATAAAAGTGCCTTCGCCCTTGTCGCCAATGCCGCACCACGTGTGGGCTTTGCGATATTACGGTTATCACGTTTCAGTGGAAGGTCTTTGGCTGCCAGTTCCATTTCCATAGCGATATAATCAACGACTTCATCGTAGGTATTACGGGGCAGCGACAGCTCGTCATAAGATTTATTGTAATCAGCGCCTTGATCAGGTAAAATCGGTACCGGCCCATACTTACGCAACAACAGCCAATACAGATAGGCACGTACAAAGCGAGCCTGTGCTTTATAGTCGGTCACTTCCTGAGCGGAAAATTCTCCGCCTTCACTCATACTGTGGATCATGATCGAGGCCTGACGGATACCTGTATATGACTGCCCCCATGATTTATTGTACCAGGTTTGGTCATATTGACCAAATTTCAGCTGCCGATAGATATTTCCGTTGCTCCCTTCATTAAAAAACATATCATCCGAATAATTGGTAATCGTATAGTCCCGATGGCCAATTTCAAGATTATAACTCAGCAATTGATTATAACAATTGCCCAGCCATTGATTGGTATAATCCTTATCCTTGAAGATCCGTTCTTCGCTCTGCCTGTCGCTGAAATAATGATCCACACTTAGGTAATCCTTACAAGAGGCTGTCAGTAGCATGATACTGGACAAGAGGATATAACTTATATTTTTTCTTTTCATATCGTACATTAATTATAGATTAACAGACAAACCGAGTTCAAATGATTTGGCCAAAGGGTATTGCTGGCCATCGGAGCTATTCATTTCGGGATCCCAAAGTTTGAAAGAAGAGAATGTCAGCATATTTGTTCCTAGGAAAAACAGACGCGCTGTTCTCAACCCTACTCTCCTGGAGAGATCTTGAGGAAATGTATAACCCAGTTCTAGGGTTTTGAGACGCAGGTATTTGCTTTCGCGCAACCAATAGGACGATGCCCGATAATTATTAGCGTTACCGCCGTAACTCATCCGTGGATATACTGCGTTAACATCTTCATTGACACCCAGTATCCATCGGTTGGACTGTTCGATATCGTCCAGAATATTTCCCCAGCTACCCTGGCTAAAGGGATATACTGTATAACCGTTGATAAAAAATGAAGATTTCCCAGCTCCCTGAAAAAGTATATTGGCGTCAAATCCGTTCCATTGGGCAGCCAATCCAAAACCATAGATGAGATTAGGCCGAGCTGTTGCACCGATCGGCACGATATCATTATTGTCTATCTTTCCGTCACCATTGACATCTTTATACTTGATGTCTCCCGGCAACACCGTGCTATAAGTTTGGACAGGGCTATTCCTTATATCTTCAAAGTCCTTAAACAGGCCCAGTGCAATTAGCCCTCTATTTTGATTGACCCGAAATCCGGACTGAGTAACGTATGGATAATTACTGAACTGTTCATCGGCTTCAAGTATCGTATTTTTGCTATACGTCAGATTTCCTCTCAAAGTAAAATTGACAGAATTTATTTTCTGTGTAAATTTTGCCTGCCCATCAAAGCCTTTGGATTTGACCGCCCCCACATTGGCGCCTGTTTTACCCTGCATACCAATAATCTGTGGCAAATAATTCCGGATCATATAAATTCCATCCCGTTGTTCGTCAAAGAGATCAAAAGATCCGCTGAACTTATCTTTTAGGAACGAAAAGTCCAAACCCAGGTCATGTTTTGTCGCGATCTCCCAACTAACGAGATTTGATGCTGCGATCGAATAGGTCAGTCCCGGGTAGTAATTATTACTTTCAATATCTCCCCAATTATATCCAAGGCCATTGTCTATCCACTTCCCATTAGCGTCCAATGCTGTGCGCGTAAACTCCGCTAAATATGGAAAACGTCTTTTCGTGTCAATGATATCGTTTCCAACCTTTCCATAGGAGTACCTGACTTTGAACATATCTACCCAGGATAGATTATCCTTTACAAATTTTTCCTCGGCAATATTCCAAGCACCTGACACTGCGGGAAAGAGGTCAAATTGATGTCCCCGAGCGAAATTTTCAGATCCATTGTAACCAAAATTAAAATCGACAAAATACCGGTACTGATATCCATAGGTAAAACGTCCTGCCAGACGTTGGTTGCTATGCGCGATCCCCTGCATCATGGCCTGTCCGTTCTCCTCTTCCTCTTTGACGTATTTTGAGGTATTCACCGTTCGATCCTGACTGTACTGGACAATCGCTCCAAACTTGTGGTCCTTTATATTTTTATCATAATGCAATTCACCCTGGAGAAATTCGATACGTTCACCTGTAGCAGTCGAAACCTGTTTGAGCAGCTGTTCGGTCATGGTCCGTTTAAATACCAGTTCACCATTCCCATCCCTCGCCCGTTCGGCCAACCAACCTTCGGGCCATTTCACCCGACGGTTATAATTGGAATTATTGGTATCAAAGCCAAATCGACCAATAAAACGGAGTCCATTGGTAATAAAATTCAGTTTTTGCTCCAATGTGATATTCGTCTGAATCTTATTGTCCCAATTTTCAATATAGCCCTGTTGGGTGATCAATACCCAGGGATTCTGTTTTTCGGCGGCACCCTGAGAAGCGACAAGGCCGTTGGAATATCGGATCGGTATGCTGATGGGATTCTGTCCCATCAGCGACCCCCAGATTTCCTTATAGGTGCCCCCGGGCAGATTTTGTCTGGCCAACGAACCACTAAGACCTATCCGCACTAATGTCGACTTCGTTAAATCCATATCAATATTTGAACGGTAGTTCCAACGCTTGTAGTTGGCATTTGTCCTGTACCCTTTCAACCCCTCGTCAGAGACGTACAATCCCCCCTCATCAATATAACTTCCCGATACGTAATAGCGACCGATAGCGCCACCGCCGTTGAAGTTTAACGATGCCCGTTTGGTATAAGCGCCGTCCTTTAAAAAGGTACCCATCCAATCTACATTGGGATAAAGGTCGGGGTCAAGGCCATCGCGGATCAGACCAAGTTCAGTCTCGGTGTAGAAAGGAGTCTGATTACGGGTAGTTCGAGCTTCATTCATCAATTGTGCATACCGGTAACCATCAACAAATTTGGGTGTAAAGGTTCGGGTGTTATATGTACCTTCTACCTTTCCTGATATCGAAACTTTATCATTTTTCCCTCGTTTTGTTGTGATCAATACCACACCATTTGCTCCCCGAGAACCATAAATAGCTGTTGTCGAAGCGTCCTTCAATACCGAGAAACTCTCGATATCTTCAATACTGATCTCGTTGAGACTCCGTTCGAAACCATCGACCAGAACCAATGCACTAGTCCCTGCCCCAAAGGTAGAAATGCCCCGGATCCAAAACTCGGACATGTTACTTCCGGGCTGCCCACTGCTTTGCATCGCAAGTACTCCCGCCACATTCCCTGCAAGTGCATTGGTAATACTCGAAGACGAAGTCCGCAAGGTATTCACATCAACACTAGTCACTGCGCCCGTGACCGTAATTTTCTTTTGCGGTCCAAGTGCTGTTACTGTGACTTCGTCCATAACATTGAATTCGGCTTCATCAAGTTGGACATCAATTCTTGTCTTCTCCAGAATAACGGCTTCCTTTTTTTTATAGCCGACAGAGGAAAAAACCAGCCATTGATACTTTTCTGCCCGAATACTGTATTCCCCCTGATTATTGGTTACTGTCCCCATTCCCGGTTGGTCTTTGACCGTTACCGTGACTCCTGTCAAGGGCTCTTTATTTGCAGACGTAATGCGGCCTGTCACCGTAAGAGCAACCCGCTCCGACTGCGCCCGCACATGGCAATAGCATAGCATCACCATAAACAGGCTGACAATAAAATTTTTCATTAAATTATAGATTATTACAAGTAAATAATTGCTTACAATATGCTTAGGAAGCATATTATCCTATTTTATTCGATGCTAATGGTCCGTATCCTTTTGTTGACTTCTTCGGAAATGTAGAATATCTTCCGTTCTGCATCATAGGCGATCCCGCTGGGTTTATTGAAGCGGGCCTCCAGACGGAGATCACCATCAATGTACCCTTCTTTTTTATTGTCAGTGGAAGGACTCCCCTTCCCGGCAAAGGTATTGACTTCTCCTGTTGGTGATATGGTCCGAATACTGTGATTATTGATATCACAAACATAGAAATCATATTCATCCACCTGTCCAGCATAGTTTGGATTTTTCACGAATACTCCCTGACGCAGATAGCCAAATCTAGCCGATGTGCCAATGGCATCCACATCCCCCGCAGTATTATACTGTCCTGCATACATAATCGGAAATTCCAGTTCCTGTGTCGTCCAATTATATTGGCTCTTCCAGATACAATTGCCAATCATAAAATAGGCATAATTACCTGTGGGATGGAAAAAGATATTCGGTTTGATATTGTTATTCCCCCCAACCTTAAAAAGTTCCTTGGATGTTAAAGTACCCGTCAATGGATCTGGAAACGCCTTCTGAATACCGCCACCCCAATAGGTATTGAAAAACATAATATTATGAATAGGATGAGAAGCGCATGCATAACTGGTGCGGTCGTAGATATAAGGATGTACACGGCGATAATTCTCGGAACGTAAGGTGTATGCGATTGCTACCTGATTTTTAGTTGATTGTCCATTGTCATCCACCAGAAAAAGTGAGTCATTATTGAAGCTAAGCGAGATGGTCTGGATTTTCTTAAAAGAAGCCTGTCCATTGGTAATCAAAGTCTTCACAGTACGATCATTGATATCAATCTTACGGACAGCTTTTTCAGTTTCAACAACAAATAGGCTGTTACTTTTGGGCTCAAATAAAACCCACATCGGGTTACCAAAGCCCACTTCCTCAAATGTCCCATCAACAATGGACGAGTTGCCAAGTTCATCAACCTTCCCCAGCAGCGTACCCACAGAAAGTGTAGGCAAATAACGGAACTCGTTGTCAAAGGTATGTTCGAAAGTCTTCTCCCCGTTAACAATGACTTTCACTTTACCACTCGCGAGATAACGGGGAACAGAACAATAAATGCGTTGTCCGTCTGCCCCTATTACCTTAAGCTTTTTATCCCCGACAAAGACCTCAATTTTGGAGATGTCTTTCCCAAAATTTTTACCAGTGATAAACAGACTCGTTCTTACCCGTCCCTGCTTGGGACTAAAATCGTCAAATACCGGTATGCCAACAGAATCTTGTTCTCCCATCTTGCCATTGTCCTTTTTGCATCCGTAAAGAACTGCAAAAAAAGCCAGCAGAATCACAGCACATATTTTTAAGTTTCTCATAAATTTTCAATGCTTTAGATTGATGGCACTAAGTTCCAAAATTATAACAGTCCTTCCCTTCATTTGGGATTCATGGGCGAAAAAATCTAAAACCAAAAACATCATAATGAATTAAAAATAAGAAACATACAAAAACACTGACACTGTAAAATCTAAATTTATCCCGTTCGAATGAGCATCTTTGTGATCCATAATACGTTGAAAAAAGTGAAGATTGAGTGGCATTTATCGTTTACCATAAAGGTAAATTTTGAGTGTTGATATACCGATGGAATTACCCTCAGATCCATTGGTGATTCATAACCAAAAGGAGTGTATAAAAGTCCACATTCATCCATAAAAAAAAGGATATTTACCCAATGGGATAAAATCACAGTAAGAATAATAGCGCCTATATCTGAAAGGTAAAACACGGATACTGGGCCCGGTCAAAGGGTATAACGATTGGCAATCAGACAACTCCACTGTCAGTAGAAACGGAGAGATATTGTTCCCGCTGAAATCCCTTTATCTTATCTTCAAAGAGTTCGGGGCACAACGATTTATTTTTGATCTTAGATCTATAGGTGTAGATCGTTGTAATCGAACACCTCAAAAATCGGGCAATTTTATTGCTGTCCGTTATTCCCAGTCGAATAAGCGCATAGACACGTAACTCCGTGGTCAGCAACTCATTCTTTTTTATTTCTGGTCTTTCTTGTTCCGAAAATAGATTATTAAACTCAACGACAAAGTTGGGGTAGAGTTTTAAGAAGGTTTCGTCAAAATTGGCTAGAAACATTTTATATTCATTTTCGATATATGCCGGTGACTCCAATTCGGCCCGTACCTGATCGATTTTTCCTTTTTTCAATAATCTACGTAGATCAGTTCGATGATCATCAAGTTTATCGATATAATCAGAACAGAGATCAATAAACTTGCTCAGATAGATCTCTTTCAATAGACTGGTAGAGACCAGTTCGTTGTTGAGATCAATCAATTGAATATTCGCCAGATTAAGATCCGCATTTGACAGATTTAGGTTATCGCTCATGCTATTGAGCTCTGCATTCATCCTTATTAATTCTGAATTCTTTTGGCTCAATTTGCCTTTTGCCCGCTGTAACCGTCGGTATTGGAGATAGATTCCCAATAGTAGACACAGTATAATGGAAAACCCAATAAAGATTTCATTGCGCTGTTTAATGACCTTGCTATTATAAGACTCATAGATTTTGGGGAGCACCTTAATAATGTGTTGAAGCCATCGGTAAGCGCCGCTATACTGAGCATCTTTCAGGGAAATTTCGATAAACCGATGGGCAATTTCGATATTACCTTCATCATAAAGGATGATCGCCAACTTCCAGAGTGAAACATATTCCTTCACGCCATTTTTGAAATCTGAAGTTGCGGATAGAGCGAGAAAAAGCTTTTCATTGTCTGGATCTTTTCTGAGCTTGGACAAATCCGCCAGGTAAAAAGCAACATGTGCCATATCACGATCAGCTGTACTCAGTTTATCGAAGGCTTTCAATAACACATCAAACGCCTGATCGTAATCTCCTTGGGCACGCAATCTATTTGATGTATAGATGGTATGTCGAACTGCATTTTTTGGCGTGAATAGGAGAAGAGAATCCAAACAGGATTCGATCCTGGATTTATACAATTCAATCTCACGTTGAACAATAGTATGATCAGACATCGCTTTATTTAATTCCAGTTTGATTAGAAAATAAAGCATTTTCAATGAGTCCGGAAGCTGTTTTGTATTAAAATAACGGTCATGAAGCAACTCTTCACATTCTTTGTACATGCCACTATAACAATAGGCACGGGCAATCCGCAGCAGAGATTCCTGTTTGTATTGAAAGTTCTTTTTCAATGTACTTTCCGACAGAACCAACATTCGCTCCGCATATTGAAAAGCGGAATCGATCTTTAAATCAAAATATTTTTCATAAAGTGTTCTATAAATATCAAATTGTCCACTGGGATCTTTTGTAGTCCCCAACTGGGATCTGATCTGATCAATTTGATCCAATTTCCTATTCAGGTAATGGTCTTGTTGGGTAATTGTCTTCTCTAGTTCCAAAAAAGCATTTTCATAAGTTAACTGCGATTCCGCCAAGACGGTTTCCGGTACTGAAAAAATAATTAAGCTGATCAGGGTAAAGATTATTCTCATAGAACTCGTGAGTCAAGGTGCATTAACCGCGTTAAATTTAGATTATTCAATATAATTGGCTGTTATATGTAATATGCCGTCTAACCATTGTCGTATTTTCATTACGGTCGGCAAGCTAGAAAAAGAAAATTAGGAGAATATTTCCTAAATATTAATATTTGATAAAAAAGTAATTCAACAACGAAGGGTCGATAAACATCAGATGGGACAAGTTCTCTCCGCCTCCAGAAAATCCATCCACTTTAAATAAGGTAACACAACCTATCAAAAATAATTCACTTCAATAAAACTATTTCAAACCGACCGTTGTTCTTACTATAAAAAACATCTATTAGCTACCTTTCGGAAGAAAGGATCAACATAAAAATTGGCGTGGTACAGTGAAAATCCAATAGTCCTTAAAAAACATTGGATGAGGAAACAAAAAAGAGGAAACGATAGGAAACATAAAAATTGCTGTACATGTAAGCGCTAAGATAAAGGGTTTGATGAATTATCAGGCCCTTTTGATGTTAAAAGCTATTTCCCACTATTGAATCAATATTTACTCATCAAAGAGATAGCGGCCTTATTTTTTCTTACGCAAAAAATGACCTTTGGTATCAAAATACAATTTATTGTCATTGGTTAATTCCAATTTATACCCTTTGTTAGATTTATCTATACTTTCAACACCTATACCATTATAATTTTCTTTCAGATAAGATTGAATGGACTGCGGAAAAAAACTGCGGGGTAGTGCAATACCCTCTGGCGCCTGAACTTCAATCCAGTTGCCTAACTTGCCAAAGTCAATTTCTGTATGATCAACCAATGTCATCTCGTGAAATGTCCCTGTTACTGTAGGGGATTTCTTTGCCTTTACTTCAAGTATCTGTACATTTGGAAAATATTCCTTAATAAATGCGAGAGCACTGTCAGGTAAAGGAACCTTTTCAAAAGATTCAGATGTAGCCTGACTGTCTTTGCTCACATTATAATCCCTTTTATTCTGAGCTGCATTGGAACATGTACAGAAAATTAAACAAGTCGGTAGTACCAAAAGTAGTTTCCACATAATAGTCTTTTTATAACAACTAAAAAAGTGCGAAAATGTTTTAAGTAAGTAAAACTCTTTTAAATTGTCGAAAAACTCATTTTAATATCGGTAATAGATATAGTTCTTATAACGGTTTTGCATGAATTCCTTTGGCCTTCAGCTCCTCATAAACTTTCTCATCGGTGCAGAATAAAGTCATCTTCTTCAGATTGGGAAAATGTTTGATATCTTCATATGATTGAATATCAAAACCATTGTCTTCGCCGTCCCAATAAGGAATAATGTTCATGTAAATTTCATTTCCGCCGTCCATATAGATTTCGGTAATTTGTTCGGCAAATTTTCTATCGATTTCCAGTTTCTCAAAATATGCTACCACTTCGGGTATGGGTTCATAGCCTTCTTCATCTGTATCTATTTCCCGCTTATCGTAGATTTTAGCAAATTCAAAAACATCAAATTTAGGTTTCAAAAGCTCTTTCGAGTACATTAGTTCTTCGATAATAGCCAGTTTAAAATTAAAATCTACAAACTCAATTTTCTCACCGTCAATTGCTTTAAAGCCGTATTTATCAGATTCGATTTTCACTTTAGGCGCCGCTTTACTAATACTCGCAATTTGTTTATTACTTTCATCCTTTGTTAAAGAAATAAAAATCAATATATCGTTCAATTTCATTTCCTTGAAAAGATAATCTTCGCTGGTTATCTTGATGCTTTCATCCAATTTTTTCGCATGAATAGTAACCAAGCCTTTTATCGGTCTTTGAGGGGAATGACTATAGTTCCCCTTTTCGAATATTTGAATGCAGAATTCCTCTATTATTGCGTGCTCTTTAACAAGAACACTAATACCCAAACTATCCCAAATAAGTCTATCATTTTTACTGAAATCCCTATCATTATCAAGCGTACCTGCGAATATTCTTTCAGGTTCTCCGAGTATTTTTTTCAATTCAGAAAGAGAAAACGGAAAATCAAATAATTGTCCATTCATTGTAATTCCTGTCTCTGAAATGTTAATTGAAAAAGACTTTTCTTCTTCCTTACTTCTCCCAAATATTTTATCAAATATTCCCATTTTTCTATTTTTAATATTGACTAATATAAACGCTATCATTTTGGATCAAAGCCATACAACCATTTATTGAGGTCGGTTGTGATTTCGACTTTATGTTTTAGAGAAAGCACATAATACCAGTGTGCGATGGCTTCCCTATCCTCAGTGTCTAGTTCGGCTGTTTTTAATTTTTGAAGGCCCCTTAATAGCTGCGTTTTTATTTGCGATTGGTCGATAGAGTTTTCACAAAAGTCCACATCGCTAATGATGGTTTGTGTGTAATAGGTAAACTCTTCTTGCGTTATCATTTCAATCGACAATAAAGCATTGAACCTTCCGAGAATTTGTTTTTTCATTTCCGGGGAACTCGGTAATGCTGGTTGTGTTTTATTCTTATTGTAAACGGCAAGTAGTTCTTCGCTAATCCCAAGCTTTTTAATTCTGCTGACGGCTTCAAAGATATTGAGAATCTCAAGGTTGCTGTTGTCGCTTTTGTTACCGTATTTTAACATTCCCTCATTCAATATTTTTTTCACCTCAGTATTGGAAAAAGTTGTATTGCTTTTTATCTCGGAAATGACAGCGATTATTTCGTCGTATTCAGCGTCAGAAATATCGGTGTAAATTTTCAATTGTTTTGTCTTGATGGTTTGGTTTATTACATCGGTTAGTTTTTCGGTTTCAGTCTGGTAACTGTCAAACCAATCATTCACCACTTTATTAAATTGCAGTTGGACGGCGTAGTCTCCCTGACTTGTAATAACATGATAAGTCGATGAAATTCTAGAAAAGATGGGCTGGTTTATTCTAAAATTTTCAAAACTTTTGACGGTTGTAAAAAACATCTTTTCCAATCCTGACAGGTCGATATTCTGATGTTGTAAATAATAGTCAAAATCAGCATTAAGTCTTTCCTGTATTTGTTTTGCTTCACTGGGTTTAAGTACCTTTTCCTGCTCCAGTTTTCCCAGCTCTTTCTTTAATATCGTTCTATTATGCTGTATAATTTCTTGTGTTTGGTCATTCATATCTGTACAGGAGTTTAGTATAATAAATAGTGTTAAAATAACTGATTTTAAGATTCTTTTTAGTGACATTACCTCATTTGCTCTTTTAATAACTGTATTAAGGAAGCTAATTTAAATTTACACTATCTGAGATAATCCCGATTCGCTATTTAATATTCGACTGACACCGTTTACAATTTGCGGTACAAAATCTATTATCTGCCACGATAAAGAAAAAAGCACAACATGAACCTACTCCACCTTCCGCCATCTCTGTTAGAAAGAGACTATTGACGAACGTAAACTTCTAACCATTTTCATACTCGTAAAACAGACAGAAGTAAAATTTATATAGAGTAATGCATTATTTGGATAACGGACAAAAAGAACCTTAAAAAAGACAGAGGTATGTTTATAAGATTTTTTCTATACAACGGATTATGAAATGAATGAGCTTATAAGTTTTAAATTAAGAAAAGATGGAGAAAAAAATGAAAAGCTTCCGCCAATAAAAAGGAAATTTCTTTTACTTTTTATTGGAAATCATTGAATAAAAACGCATCCATGCAGAGGTTTAGAGATAGGTTATTATTGTAAGTGATTGCTATTAAAGTCTAAATAATCTGACAACTATGGCAACTATATAAAGTAAAATATAGCAAATAAGGATAATAGCAACAATGTGTATTATAAGATTTAGTACATATGATGGAACTTCAGAAAGCTCAATTTCCCCAAAAATAAGATCCACAAATGTATATAGAAAAACTAGTATCAAAGAATACTTTGTAATAATCCATAGTGTTGATTTTTTTTTCATTATCGTTATTTAGATACCCTTATCTCCCATATATTCTTGGACATCTCTATCCACTCGCAATGATACACAAAAAATTAGAGCCACATCTCGCAATGTGGCTCTACAGCATATATATTTATTCTAGATGGCTCTTATTGATAGGAATGAATTGACTCGGATACCTTCCAACTACCATTCTCGTAGACCAAAGTCACAAGATCATTCATGTTAAAGTTGTCAAATTTTAGCGCAATTTTTGCAATCATATAATCCGCAGATTTTTCAACGATCTTGATATTCACTTTGCAGTTCAGAATTTCACCCTTTTGTTTTTTCAAAGATTTGATCACAGCATTGCGTCCATAAGTCGATACATTGGAAGCTTGAATCTTTTGGCTAAAATCTTCAGCAAACAACTGCTCCACACCCGCTGATTCACCCTTTGTCGTTACCGCAACATAGTGATCCAAGGCGAAGTCTGCTGTGGAAAGGTTAACGGCTACTTTTTCGGCTTTTGAACCTGGTCCTTCAGCTGCCATAGCGAAAGTAGATACTGCGATCAAGGCTGCTGCTATGAATGTTTTTATTAGCGTTTTCATAATGTCTTTATTTTATATTGTTAGTTTTTTAGTTTCTTTTCTAATTGTCGCAAGGATATGGATATTGTTGCATCATTTCCTTGTAGATTCTGAACCAAAACTACAACACAATAGACCCTCAGCATACAGCCTTTAGACCGACATTACGGAAAACTCGGTGAATGGCGAAAATGGAGCGGTGAGCACTCTGGGCATAGCGCAAACTTTTAATAACCTTTTTCCAAAGAGACCTCGTTGAGTAAAGGTCGTCCTTCAGTCATTCTTATATAATTATCCACTACCTGCAGGACCGAAGAACTAATGTTTGTTCTACTTGCAACATGTGGAGTTATGAGAATAGAACTGCAAGTCCAGAACGGATGATTTTGGGGCAATGGTTCCTGATGAAATACATCTAGGTAAGCGTTAGCAATTTGCTTCTCAGCGATTGCTTCTAATAAATCTTCATCAACAAGATGTCCGCCTCTACCGACATTAAGTAGCACTGTTCCTTTGGGGCATAAATTGAAAAGATCGTGATTTAGAAATCCTCTTGTCGCATCGGTCAATGGCAAAACATTCACAATAAAATCCGTGTGCTCAACGGCCAAGCCAAGTCCCGCAATTCCCGTGAAAGAGTTTACCCCTTGAAGATTTTTAGGTGAACTGGACCATCCGTTTACGTTGAAACCCAACTGGGCTAACCTTTCAGCTACATAACCACCAATTTCACCTAATCCTAAAATCGTCACACAAGTTTGACCAATGGATTTATATACCAAGGGCTGCCAATGTTGTTTCGCTTTTTCTGTTGCATAAGCTGAAAAATTCTTCATCGAATGCATCAAACATGTCAAAACATGCTCAAACATATCGCTTTTTAACATGGGATCGACAATCCTACAGGTATGGATATGTGCTGGTATAGATTCAGGAAATAAATGATCTATCCCTGCACCTCCAGACTGGATAACTTTTAGATTAGGGAAATGAGTATAATAATCTGCCTGAGGCTTCCAACAAAGTGCAAACTCGACTTCGTCATAATGCTCGATCTTCGGATAGATCTCAACTTTTATTTCGGGTAAATGTTTATTGATTTCGAACTTCCACTCTTCAGCCCTACCACTATTCAGTATCAATGCTATACTCATATTGCTTTCATTTATACGAAAATAACATTTATCCTAAAAACGGCAATGTACTTGTTCCAAAATAGCTTTACGATCTGGTAGCTGGGAATTCAACCCTAGCTGTCTATTTTTGAAAAACGTAAAAGAGGAAACGGTCACGACTATGAGTTTGTGCATTGGAAGGAGATAGGGTCTTTTGGTTGAATCCGCAGCAAATAATTGCTCTCCCCCCCGACTCTCCTTCGGTAGTGACCGCGACGCAATGCGCTAAGGCGAGGTCTGCTGTTGAAAGGTTAATGTTTGCTTTCTCAGTTTTTAATATTGTTTTGTCAGCAGCCAAAGCTAATGTTTATACTGTGATAAGGCTACTGCGAATGTTTTTACTAATGCTTTCATAATATCTTTATTTTATTGTGTTAGTTTATCTGTTCCTATTTGTTGATTCAAAACTATACCACAATAAGCCCTCCCCTCTTGGACTTTAGACTAACGGGCAGGAAAAATCGGTGAAAGACGGAAATTGTCGGGTAAGATTTCCGCCCATTGGAAAAACGAATATTTTCAAATCTCAGACAAATATTAGTTATCCCGTTAGTGAATATTTATCAGGCAAAAAAAGTACAAATTATTCCTACATCTTTGAGTAAAGTAAACAAAATAATTTTTTAACTATTTAAAATCAAATCATGAAAAAGCTAGAAAAATTAAAACAAAGCCAGCTGACAAACACACAAAGCATCAAAGGTGGTGCAGGTATTTACTTGGAGTTCTTCGCGGAAGATACTCCAACGACCACACACACACCATCAAAAGGTGCATTGGCGGAACATTATTCTTGTGACCACGGACCAGATAACATCTAATTTAACTGATCCCATTACCCGAATAACAACCAGGTAATTGTTAGCAAAGCCCCATTTCAGATCTTTCTGATGGGGCTTTGCTTTTTCTGTAAGCCGCCACGAGGATGAAATACCCCAAAATCAAATATTTTTCGGAATAGGCCGAATATTAATTGGGTAATTGACGAATATTTATAGCTGCATTTTTCCATCTCCTATTCGATTATTTTTAGGGTAAATAACAAAAAAATGAGCAAAATTCTACTTCTAAGTCAGTCTATATTCGAAGCTTCTACAGACTACCTCTGTAAATGGCTATTGTATTACAACAGCAGTTTTGAACGGTACAATGGTGAAGATCTATTTACGATAAACAGTTTAACGGAATTACCACAAGATCAAAACATTGCCCTGGTATGGTATAGACGTCGGATCAATACATTCCCAAATGTGGACTATAGTTTCAGGCAAGAACACTTTTCCAATGCTTTCACGCTCCGGAACTTCTTAAATAGCGAATTTAAGGCGCTCTATTTTTATATCCTTGAAAAAATTGATAAAAAAAAATACGTCAATGATCCTTTTGTGTTTAACAACATCAATAAGCTCCACGTAATTCAGCTCGCTGAAAAAAATGGAATATTAACTCCAATGACGGAGGTGGTCACCACAAAATCAGCAGTTCAAAATCTTATCGAAAAATACCAACAGATTATTATCAAACCTCTGAGCGAGGTCATTTTTTTAGAAGATGAGAATTATAAGCATTACAATATGCTGACCAAGGTGATCAATGAAAAAAATCTAAAATATGTACCTGATCGCTTTTTTCCCTCACTTATCCAACAAGCTATAGAAAAAAAGATGGAGATACGGATTTTTTACCAATATGGCCATTTTTATTCAATGGCAATCTATTCGCAAAACAATAAAAACACGAAGCAAGATTTTCGCAATTATGACCATAATCGTCCAAACAGAACGGTTCCTTATAAGATACCCGACGAACTGGAAACTAAACTGAATACCCTCATGCAGGAACTAGGTTTCAATACGGGTTCTATTGATATGATACTTACTCCCGAAGGTAAATATGTCTTTCTAGAAATTAATCCCGAGGGTCAATTTGGAATGGTTTCACATCCTTGCAATTATTATCTAGAGCGCGAACTGGCTTTAACATTCATCAAAAAGATTTCCAATGAAAAATAGATTTATAAAAAAATTAAACAAAAAAAACGGTCTTCCTTTGACGATGTATTTTCTTGAACGTGATACATTAGACCTCAATCAAGATTTATTAAAGATGGTAGAAGTACCACGCATTAATTCAAAAGGATATCGCGTAATTAATTATTACAAACCCATTTCAAAACTATAATTATGAATTATCTCAATATATTTTCCAATTGTCAATTAGTTAAGGGCGCCAATATGTCCCTGATCTGTGACTTACAACTTAGGAAGTACTATCACATTCCAAATGATATGGTCGACGTTTTGGAATTTTTATCTGTCAAGTCGGTCGAGCAATGTTATGAAGAATATGGTAGGGGCAATCAAAGTATTATAAAGTCTTATATCAACTTCATTCTTAAAAATGATATGGGTTTTATAGATGAACGACATATTTCGGAGATGACCCCACTCTCATTAGAATGGGATGCTTATTCGGAGATCACAAATGTGATCATCGAAATATCGCCTTTTATAGATTATAATACATCATTTCTAACAGAATTAATTAATCTAAACCTTGTCGCTGTGGAAATCAGAGCCTATGACGAAATTTCATATGAAAAATTAAATCAAGTGCTGTCCTTGTTTAACCATAGTACGGCATTATCCATTAAGCTTGTTTTAAAATGGGCTACATGGTGTATTGAGAAACAACTTATTCATATCATGGAGGATAATCTTCGCATCAATATGATTATTCTTCATTCCGCACCGAAAGAAGAAACAAAGAAAGTATTTAAAGATTCCGCCGCCATTATCTACAGAAAAACGGTATTAAATTCCTGTTTGGAATGTGGTGTAATCCACCCCGCCTATTTTAGCACTAGCATAGACCTTTTCACTGAAAGCCAATCACATAACACCTGCCTTAATAGAAAGCTATCAATCGACAAAGATGGGTTTATTAAAAACTGTCCATCGATGCAGACAAACTTCGGCCAGATTCATCATACAACTTTACAGGAGGTCTTGACAAATCCAGCCTTTAAAAAGAATTGGTTTATTAGCAAAAATAAGATTAAAGTATGTCAAGACTGTGAATTTCGGCACGTATGTACAGATTGCCGGGCTTTTACAGAACGTACACATATCAATGAGGATGGTCAGGATCTTTCTAAACCTTTGAAATGTGGATATGATCCGTATTCAAATGTATGGGACGACTGGACGAAAAATCCTTTGAAAAGTTCGGCAATCTCATTTTACAACATGGGGGATCTAATCAATTAAGGCTATTAGATATGAGTAAATTTCCTTTTTATAAACAACCCGATTCGAAAGACTGTGGCCCTACTTGTTTACGTATCATTAGTAAGCATTATGGCAAGACTCTTTCGTTACAAATGCTTCGAGACTTGTCCGAAACAACACGTGAGGGCTCGAGTCTTATGGGACTCAGTCGAGCAGCGGAAGCTATTGGGTACAAATCCCTAGCGGTGAAGATCGATTTTAACACCTTGTTTGAGGATGTCCCGATGCCTTGTATCGTATTCTGGAAAAAGCTACATTTTGTGGTTGTTTATAAAATCGAAAAATCGGGCGATAATTTTAAAATCTATGTTTCGGACCCAAGTTATGGACTCATTACCTATCAAAAACAAGAGTTTTTGGATGCATGGATAGGTAAAGGAGCGACGGCTACCACCGATGAAGGGGTTGTTTTGGTGCTGGAAACAACGCCAAGATTTGACGGAATTGAAGAAGATACAGACAAGAAATTTTCTATTTACAATTATTTAAAACATTATTTATCAAAGTATAGAAAATTTATTGCACAGTTGGCCATCGGTTTAATTGGCGGAAGCCTCTTGGCGCTCGTATTTCCTTTCCTAACCCAAAGTATTGTTGATATAGGTATCCAGAACCAAGATCTCAATTTTATCTATCTGGTACTTTTTGCACAGATCATGCTCTACATTGGTCAAATGAGTATCGAGGTCGTTCGTTCATGGATCCTGCTGCATTTGTCCTCCAGAATCAATATCTCCATTGTATCTGACTTTTTCATTAAGTTAATGCGCTTGCCGATCAAGTTCTTTGACACGCGTGTTACGGCTGACATTATGCAGCGCATATCAGACCATAACCGTATTGAACAACTGCTGACAAATAATTCACTGCAAACCCTTTTTTCATTGATCAACTTTGTCATTTTTGGTGTCGTTTTGTTAATCTATAATTACCAGCTATTCCTTGTGTTCCTTGCCGGTGCATTACTCTATGTCCTGTGGATCACCTTTTTCCTAAAAAAACGAAAAGAATTAGATTACAAGCAATTTTCACAGCTTTCGGAAGAACAGGGACAAGTCATGGAATTAATCAATGGCATGCAGGAAATCAAAATGAACAATGCTGAAAATCACAAACGCTGGCAATGGGAAGGAACTCAGATAAAAGTATTTCGTATCAAGATCAAGGCGCTTAAACTTGAACAGATTCAAACTATTGGTGGAAATATCATCAGCCAATTGAAAGATATACTTATCAGCTTTATTGCAGCAAGCTTGGTTGTCGATGGAAAGCTAACATTGGGGATGATGCTCTCCGTCCAGTATATTATTGGTCAATTAAACAGTCCGCTAATTCAATTGGTCAATTTTATCCGACAGTTTCAGGACGCAAAAATTGCATTGGAACGGTTGAACGAAATACATGAGAAAAATGATGAGGAAAGCTTAAATGAATCAGTGCTAACGGAGATCCCTACAGCAGATATTAAGTTATCTAATGTCTCATTTCGTTATACGGGCACCGAGATCGCTGTCTTTGAAAATCTCAACTTAACTATACCTTACGAAAAAACCACAGCCATTGTCGGCGCCAGTGGAAGTGGAAAAACGACCCTGATGAAACTACTGGCGAAATTCTACGATGCAGATCAAGGTATGATAAGTATCGGTCCCACAGATCTCAAAAATATATCCGTTCATGCCTGGCGCGCCAACTGTGGTGTGGTGATGCAAAATGGTTATATCTTCAACGAAAGCATCGCGAACAACATCGCTCTCGGTGACGACAATGTAAATAAGGCCAAATTACGCCTAGCTGTTGAGGTCGCCAATATCAAGGAATTTATTGAATCACTGCCTTTGAGTTATAACACCAAAATAGGTTATGAGGGCTTGGGTTTAAGCGGTGGACAAACTCAACGGATCTTGATCGCTAGATCAGTATACAAGGAACCTAAGTTTGTATTTTTTGACGAAGCAACCAGTGCGTTGGATGCCAATACCGAAAAAATCATTACCGACAACCTCAATCAATTTTTAAAAGGGAAGACTGCAGTGATTATTGCCCACCGGCTATCTACTGTAAAAAATGCAGACAAGATCGTCGTATTGGATAAGGGAAAAATAGTAGAAGAAGGAAATCATACCGAATTGGTAGCCCGAAAAGGCGAATACTACCGCTTGGTAAAAAATCAATTGGAACTTGGAAACTAACAGAAATATATTAGAACAGATACACCTTCGTTCAGAAGAAGTGAACGACGTATTGGAGAATCCACCGCATTGGTTGATCCGCTGGGGAAGTACTGTTATTGGACTTCTGATCATTTTATTTTTTGTGCTGGCTGCTATCGTAAAATATCCTGAGTTTATCCCCGGGACAATCGTCATCAGTTCGCAGAACCCTCCCGAAAAAATCGAAGCAGTACTAAATTCTAAAATTGAAAAGATTTTCGTAGAGGATCACAGTGACGTCAAAATAGGACAACCTATATTGCTTTTACAATCAAATGCGAACTATGAGGACGTATCCCTTCTGAAGCAGCTCGTTGACAGCCTAACTTCGGATAACATCTTACAATTTCCAATTCAACGAGCATCTGCATTTCGACTCGGGGAAATTCAGGAAGATTATAATGCATTTGCAAAAGCGCTACAAGACGAACTTCTCTTTGCGCAGTTGAAACCTTATGATGCAGAAGGTCTCGCAGCCGGAAGAAACATTAGCGATTATGAGAATAGAATTATCAATATGAGGCAACAATATGCGATTGAGGAAGCGAAATTGCAATTGACAGAGAAAAATTATAAGCGATCTGAACTATTGGAACGGCAAGGCGTAATAGCTGCGTTAGAACTTGAAAACGAAAAGCTTAAATTATTGGAACAAAGAAAGAACTTTAAAAATATACAGCTTTCTTTATCTCAATTGGAAGAAAGTGTACTCAACTTCAAAAAAGTTCAGACCGGTGTTCAGATCAACAAATCAAAAGACCAATCAAATTATTCTGCTGGAAGTTTACTTATGCTCGTAAAGCTGAAGAAGTCAATTATACAATGGGAGCACAACTATCTCATTCGAGCATCAATAGATGGAAAACTGAGTTATTTGCAATTTCTTGGTGTAAACCAATTTGTGAAAGCCGGTACGACACTGTTAAGTATATTTCCTACAAACCGGAAGGTCATCGTCGGTCAGATGCATATCGCCGCCCAAAATCAGGGAAAAATCAAACCGAAGCAAAAAGTATTAATCAAACTGGACAATTATAAATATCAGGAATTTGGAATTATTACTGGCGTCATTCACTCACTGTCGCTGACTCCGGACAAAGATGGAAAATATTATGTCGAAGTCGCCTTGCCAAAAGGACTGGAAACCTCTTATCATAAAAAAATAGACTTTAACCAAGAGCTTACTGGTAACGCCGATATCGTAACAGAAAAATTAACGTTGGCCGAGCGCATATTAGCTCAGTTAAGAAGTATTCTCAAATATCAAAACTACGAATAAGCTATGTGGAAAATACTTTTTATTATTTGTTTCTTATTTTTTGCTCCCACGACAACCTTAACAGCGCAAACAAGGTGGGATTTGCAGAAATGCATGGATGTAGCCATTGAACGAAACAGAAATCTAACGATCTCAAAATTAGATATCGATGGTAAATCAATTGATATCAATATCGCTAGAAATGAGAGGCTGCCTGGGATCAACGCATTCAGCAATATATCAAGCAACTTCGGACAATCCCAAGATATCTTCGGTAATAATGCCCGAAACGACAATTTCAATAGTAATATCGGCGTAAGCAGTAGCCTTTCTCTGGTTACTTTTGGTCGAATAAAGAATAATGTCCTAAAAGCAGAATCAACAATGAAGGCTTCTAAAGAGGATTTGGAGCTCGAAAAAAGAAATACCAGGATTGAAGTAGTTCAAGCATACCTACAGGTTTTGTTGCAACGAGAAATTAGTCGATTGATGGATTCAAACACATATTTTTCGGAATTGCAGATGAAAAAGATTCAAAAATCCACAGATGCAGGTGCAGCGCCATTGTCGGTACTCTATGAGGCCAAAGCAAGTCATAATCGCGATATACAGAAACAAGCAGCAGCAGAACAAGAACTCGAAAAATCAATACTTTCTTTAAAACAGACAATGTATATAAGTGATACAGCCAAAATAGTTGTGGATAACGAGATCAGTACTATTGAGAGGATATCAATGAATTATTTAGCTTCAAAAGAATACCTAGCTGATTTATGGCCTGAGCATCCGTTAACAAAAAAATATAACCTCCTCAATGAATCTCTCCTTGCAGACGGTAAAATCATACGGTCAACACGATATCCCAGTATTGACCTTTCAGTCAATCTGGGGAGCTTTTATTTCAACAATCTAACATCAAATCTCGGAAAAATGGCATTTATGCAGCAAATGAGAGGAAATTTTTCTCAACAGATAACACTCTCATTAAGCATACCTATATACAACAAAAATGTAGTCAAAAACAATATTCAAAAGAATAATATTCAGCTTGAGCAAAATGCAGAACAATTAGCCTTATCAAAACAGAAATTCTATCAACAGATCGAAAAATATCTCGTTGATTGCAGGAATTACGAGAAACAGCTCACGATTGCCAATGAAGCACTAGCATCTACACAACTTGCATTTGATATTAGCGAAAAAAGCTTCGAGGCAGGAAAGATAAGTATTTACGATCTGAATAATTCCAGAACAAATTTATTGACAGCGGAGAGTGATGTCGTTAAAGTACGCTACAATTTAATATTTGCCAAACTAATAGTACTTATTATGACAAAAGGTGACATCAGATTTTAAATCAATCCGCTCAAACAAAATATATTGTCCCAGCGTATCCATATTATATTGACCTCCTGATCCGGATAAGAAACTATTATTCCAAAATGACAACTGTTCTTAACATAAAAAACGACGACAGGCTCCCATTTGAGAGAAAGTACTGACATACAATTTCCATATTAGTGTGAAAATCCATGTCGTCAGAAGCATTGGATGAACGCAACATAAAATAGGAGACGATAGGAAACATAAAAATTGCTATACGAGTCAGCGCTAAAAGAACGGGACTGATTAATATCGGCCCCTTTTAACGTTAAAAAACCACTCTTTATCATCCAATCTGAATTAAACATCCTATTTACTCAGGGGTCTGTCAATTTTTTAATAATTTAGCATCATCAAGAATCATTCATCTGACTTGTAAAAGCCTAGCTAACAAAATGTAAACAGAAACGAACATGAGAAGACTATTACAATTGGCACCTTTATTCTTATTATTGGTAAGTTGCTATACATCGCATAAAAAGACAGATTTATTACGGCATAAAATAGCACAGATCGTTTCAGATAAAGACGCAATTGTTGGAGTTTCTATCATTGGAAATAATGGGCAGGACACAATCTCTTTAAACGGAGATCGGCGCTTCCCAATGCAAAGTGTGTTTAAATTCCATATCGCATTGGCTGTACTGGCTGAAATTGACAAAGGAAACCTTTCTCTGGATAAAAAAATAGAGATAGGTAAGGATGAACTTTTACCTGCGGGTTTTTGGAATCCATTGAGAGATGAAAATCCCAATGGTGGTAGTTTTACAATTGAAAAATTAATCCAATATGCCGTTTCCCATAGCGACAATACCGCTTGCGATGTCCTTATACGACTGATCGGAACGCCCAAAACCGTTGAAGATTATTTCAAAAAGAATAATATCAAGGAAATACAAATCACATTTAATGAAGAAGATATGCAGGCCAAGTGGGAAAATATGTTTCAAAATTGGACTACACCAAAAGCAGCAAGTGAGACGATAAAAATGTTTTATGAGAACAAGAACAATTTACTTTCAAAAAGCAGTTATGATTTTTTTTGGAAGACCAATATAGAAACAACAACTGGGGCAAATCGAATAAAAGGACAATTACCAAAAGGAACAATTGTAGCTCATAAAACAGGTTGGTCCGGAACAAATAAAACGACAGGTATTACTGCAGCTGTAAACAACATTGGTATTGTCTTTTTACCAAATGGGGAGCATTTTATTATTAGCGTTTTTGTAAGTGAATCAAAGGAAAATTTCGAGACAAACGAGAAAATTATCGCCGACATTGCTAAAGCCACTTATGACTTTTATACCAAGTAATACATCACCCCTCTTCTTATGTTTTAACGCCTTTCGTAAAACATTAGCCCAAACTCCTTACCTATTGAAAAGATAGAATGTTGTAAGATTAGGAAAATTAGTTATAGGGATGGTAGATATGTAGGATGCTTCCGCAGGAAAATCGTTTGGTGCTAATTAAATTGAGTTTGATACTGTCTGAAATATTAGGGAACAAGGGTTTGCCCGAACCGAGAACAACAGGATATAACATCAAAGCATATTCATCTATTAATTGTAGCTTTGCAAGCTGAGAGACAATAGAACCACTTCCATAGATAAGAATATCCTTACCGGATGAGCGTTTCCATTGTTCAATCTGATGTTTATGAATTGTGCGAACAATCTGGGTATTATTCCAGTCTGCCTTTGCAAGCGACGTTGAAAAAACAATCTTTGCCGTATTATTCATGAAACTAATAAATTCTGGCCGGTCAGATACGGTCAGAGTTTGGTCGGACCAGTATTGAGACATTACTTCATAAGTCTCTCTGCCATAAACAACGGTATCTGCTCTGTTCTGCCGCTCTTCATAATAATCTTCAATTTCGCTATCCCAAGGAAACCAATCTGTTTCTCCATGAATACCTGCGATAAAACCATCAATTGAAACCCAGTTTAAAACGCTGATTTTTCTCATAATATGTTTACTATTATGTGTAACTTTTGAACCAGAACGCGCTCTTTTATCCCATCGCATTTCGATTAACATAAAATTATAGATTAATCATTTTTAAGAGATTGTCATAGGGTAAGAAAATGCAGGTTTCTAAAAATGATTTTCTAAATGTACCTTTTTTAAGCTAATATTCTCTTCGCGTTCTTTAATGCTTTTGTTATTTTTTCCGCATTCGGGGAATTGTGGGACATTGCGTTCAGCCCCAATTTCTTTCCTGTAATTTCTTGAATTGAAATCAAAATTCCTTCTAAAGCTTTTAGATCAGCTTCCTGGTTAATCGCTATTTTTAAATAGTATAGTGATTTCTCAGCTGATAACTTATCTTTGAAGTATATCTGCATCATTGCAGTTGCGGCCCAACAGCGATTTTCATTTTCCTGATCATTCAAAAGCAACGATGAAATTTGATCAATATCATTTACATTTCCTGTCCAGCCAATAACCCAAAGCGCCCTACAACGCAAAATATTGCTTTCTGAAATCAAAAATTGTCTTGCCAGTTCTGCGGTCTCTTCTGACCGGTTTACCCTTGAATACCTGAATGACCCTAAAACCTGTAGAACCATTGCTTTTACAAAATCATCTTGTTCTGAGACAATACGTTTTAATAGATAGTTCTCTCCTACCGAATGTCTATCTTTAAATTTTTTAGTAATAAAATCATAAAGCTCTTTATCTATATTTCTTTCAGCAAGAATAGTATAATGAAAATCTAAAAAATCTTCGGTATTACTTTGAATAAGTCTTTTCCCAAAATCAAACATCGTCGGTGTGTCACAACCTAATTTAATTTTAGCAAAATAATCCTTTATTGTTTCAATTGTATTCGTCATTTCTATTTCTTGTCAATAAAAACTCGCTTTATTCATGATTTGGATTTTATTTTTTACTTCCTCAAAAAGATTATTTTATGTTTGTTGCATTTCCATCATTATTAGCCGTAATGAAACCCATGTTTAAATTTATATCATTTTTTTTGATAGAAAATCGCTATTTAATATTCGATCGAAATCATTTACAATTTGCGATGCAAAATTTATTATCCGGCGCAGTAAAGATATGAAAATACCAAAAAGACCACGTCTCACAATGTGGCCTTAAATAGGCATACGATCGACCCTTCGTCGGTTTTTATTGATTTGATTTTGATTGCTGATAAAGCTATTACCAGCGCTTATTAAAGAAACTTCTAATACCCGAATTTTGCTAAGCGCCCATACATTTCCACAAAAGCACATTGATCCAACAACCATTTAGATTTTTTGGGTTTCTCCAATGTCCAATCGGTATCAAACAACCCATCCTGATTGCGCATCTTATGCCATGCCAGATCAAGATTCTTCGCAAAAATGTCCATATACTTCCAATTCTTATCCTGTTCGAACAAACTGATATATCCTCGCATCATCACAGCATGGAACCATACATTACTGTTTTTTAATACAGGAAAATCAATTCCATCTCCGGTCTGAAAGAAATAACCTAAACAAGCTGCTGCCAGCTGCTGTGCATCTATCAGATACTTTTTTCCCTTCGTCAGTTTATAAAGCAAAGCCGCTGCTTGCAACATCTGACCCGAATTATAGGAATATTTGGCTTTGTTTACCTGACCATTAAGATGTATATTATCCCAATATAGTTTGTCATCCGGATCTTGCAATCCTGCTTTTGTCCATTCATATAAACGTCTACCTTCATTGAGATAATTCTTCTCTTTGGTTGCTTCAAACAGTTTTAGAGCGAACACTGCTGCAGGAGCATTCGAACAGGTATTTTTGGATTCCTTTTTTTGCTCACACCAATAAATTCCGCCACCAAGCTTGTCATCTTCACCGCTTTTCACAAAAGCCCAGATTTCTTTTGCATATTTTAGATAATCAGTCTTCTTGGTCTGGAGATAGCTGTCAGTAAAATCAATACCCAACCATATATTGTCATCGTAAAAACGATCTGATGCTGGTGCTGAATTGATATAAGAGGCGTAGGCCACGGGCACGCGCTGTTCATCTCGATATTCACGAAGTCCCAACAGCACATTTTGATCCAATATTTTCTGATACTCAGCTTGCCCCTTTGACAGTTCCATCAATGCATTTACCGCTGAAAAGCTACCAGAGAAAGGCCAGAGATAAGCGTATTTTTTCTGCTGTGCTGCTTGTTGTGTATTATTCAGATAATCTGCTTTAAAATTTTCGTCAAAAGGATATTTTTCGATCAATAACTCATTTTCGGTACCTCCATATTTTTCATAGACCACATCTAGGGTCTTTTGTGCACGATCGGAAAACTGGTCCTTCTTAACTTGTGCCTGTACTGTCAGATAGCATAATCCTGTCAAAAGTAATATTGTCGTTATCCTGTTTAGTTGTTTCATCTGCATATATTATTTTAATGAAGCCATCAGTAACTAATGCGCATCCAATGGTGAAGGTATCCAATCTATTATTTTGACGCTATCCGATAGCGCGACAGCCCTTGAACATTGTGCAGATAAGGCTCCATAGATTAACAATCCCAGTAATATTAACAAATACTTCCTCATTATTTCGATATCGTTTAGTTAAGCCTAATATAGTAAAAGTATTATTGATGCCTTTTGAATCAGAATATAACTCACCATATTTTCTACAAAAAAACAAGAATAAGATTCCCTTGCGGGATAGGCACAGCACAAATTTATTTAACCGCAGTTTCTGTTAGTTCGAAATAATTTTTTGCTTATTACTGTACAGATGCTTAGGGTGATAAATTGGCCATCCGACATAAAATAACCAAGGGGACGAAGTGCTAATTGGTTTATATCATCTAGAATTCTAATAGGGACCTCATTCGGACCTTATACGGACCTCATTCGGATGAAAGCGTATAAAGTCTGATTAAAGCCCGAATAATATAACAATGAAAGATGTATTATTTAGAAAGCTATCTCCTACTTGCTTCCTCGAAAAACAGGAAAAGCCACATCTCACGATATGTCCTTAAATAAACATATGATTCACTAGTGATTAACCGGGGATCTAATCTGGTTGATCACTAGTTATAAGATACTATTTGTAGATATTTACCGAACCTGAAACTCTCCTACTGTTGTAACCGCAACATAATGATCAAGGGCAAAGTCTGCTGTGGATAGGTTAAAAGCTACTTTTTCTGATTTCGAATCTGATCCCCCAGCTGCCATAGAAAAAAAGTTGTTAGTTTTTCGCCACTACCCTATAGGCTTTAGATCAATGAACGGGAAAACTCGGTGAAGGTTTTCAGATCTCGCTTATGAACCATTGAACAATATAAAATTGAACCGTACAGAAACACTTTCAACATGCAAACTCAGGTAATTTAGACTAAACCATTTAGATTAAAAAAAATGAGTAAAACAATATTAATAACAGGAGCCGCAAGCGGTTTTGGAAAAATTGCGGCATTTGATCTAGCAAGCAAAGGTTACAAAGTAATTGCAACCGCACAGGTTTATCCACAGGTAAGCGACTTAATACGTGAGGCCACTGAAAAAAGAATCAATCTTATTGTTGACAAATTAGATGTGACCAACTCCCGGGATATGGCTTATATCCACAACAAATATGATATAGACATTCTGATCAGCAACGCTGGCATCATGGAAGGCGGACCAATCGCTGAACAGCCACTGGATCTAATCCGAGCCATGTTTGATATCAATGTATTTGGAGGTCTTGAGCTCGCGCAAGGATTTATCAAAAAATTTATTGCCCAGAAAAAGCCGGGCAAGATTGTCTTCACAACTTCGATGGGCGGTCTTTGGACGGTGCCTTATGTAGCCGCTTATTGTGCATCAAAACACGCGATGGAAGCGATTGCAGAAGGATTAAAAACTGAACTAGCAAACTTTAACATTAAGATCGCGACATGTAATCCCGGTGTATATGGTACAGGATTCAATGACCGTGGAGTGGATAGCATATTCCGCTGGTACAATCCTGAAATCAATTTTACACCGTCTGCTGTATTTGATGGCATTGCTGAATCGTTGAATAACCAATTGGATCCGCAGGGTATGGCCGATTGCATCGTAGATGTAGCGCTGGACGAAAACTCTAATTTTAGAAATGTTTATCCTAAGGAAACCGAAGATTTTGTAAAACAGCTCCAGATCGAAGCCTGGACTGCAAAAAGTTAGTTAAATAAACAATATCCTATGGGCACAGCTGCCATGCTGTGCTCTTTTTACAAAATAATGGACCAATATAATGAATATAAACTATAATCAAGCATCCCAAATATTGAATGCTTCTATTGTAAAAGCAAACGAAATAGGTATTTCTGTCTGCATAGCAGTCGTAGATAATGGCGGACATGTAATGGCTTTAGCAAGACTTGATAGTGTCTTTGGGGTCATAGACTTTGCCCTAAAAAAGGCAAAAACTGCGGTCATGTTTGGTGTAGACAGTGATACCATGGGGAGTATTATCGCTGACGCCGATATACATTCCTATGGAATGATCAACTCCAATGATGGTTTATTGACAATCCCTGGAGGAATAGTTATTAAAGACGCGAAAGACAATATCGTTGGAGCTATTGGCTGCTCCGGAGGTACTCCTGAGCAGGATAAAGAAATTGCAAGCGTTGGTAGTCAGATAATCCTTTAATTTAATGATATTTGTGTAATGACTGCAACCCACGAGATCATATTCGATAGACTGGTATATTCCTGTGCATTTGAAAAACATAGGGGATCCGAGGAGTTTTACCCGGATCATTTTTTAGGTTTTCAGCTCTCCGGTGAGACACATGCTTTTCATGATCAAGGATTTACAGTTATCCATGAAAATATGGTCGTTCTGGTCAAAAAAAATCAGCTTATCCGTACAATAAAATATCCTTCAAAATCTGGAAAATATAATTTCATTGCGATAACATTGGACAAAGAAACCTTACAGCGTTATGCTTTTGAAAATAAAATTGTCATAGATACACAATATAGAGGAAAACAGAAATTATTTTTTGAGCCCAATGAGTTCCTCAGCAGTTATTTTATTTCGCTTGCTCCTTATATAAATAAAACGAAACAGGCAACACCGAGACTTGCAGATATAAAAGTCAGGGAAGCTATCGAGCTCTTGCTTGATAGTAACCCTGATTTAAAATATATTTTATTCGATTTCATTAAAACATATAAAATCGATCTTGAAGAGTTTATGAATAACAACTATATGTTTAATGTTCCGATAGAATCATTCGCAAAACTTACGGGACGCAGTATATCTTCTTTCAAGCGTGACTTTGCTCAGATTTTTGATTGTAGTCCCAAATTGTGGCTCAAGAATAAACGTTTGGAAGAAGCCTATTATTTGATCAAACACAAACAACAAAAACCAACGAGTTTCTATCTCGATCTTGGTTTTGAAAATCTAAGTCATTTTTATTCATCATTCAAAGAGAAATATGGATTAACAACCTCAGAAATCTAGTATTTTTTTTTTACCTATAATTTTTAACAGTATAGAAAAAGCAGCGTTTTTAGCCCCTCTACAGATGTGGACCACAGTCGAAATCGAGCGATGAAAATAGTTGTTCGGCAGACTAAAAAAATGACAATTTTTATTCATAAATTGAGTCAATTCGTTACAAACAGACTGGATATGGAAACAGAAATCTCCACAGACAAACTATTATTGAAGTCGGTCGAACTGTCCGACCTACAAAATATGTATAATCTCAGGACCAATCCACAGGTTGCTAAATATATTCAGCGGGATATCAATAAAAACCTTCAAGACATCAGGCAGTTTATAGAATTGGTCAGAAAAAATAATTTTTACTTCACGATCAATACCATAGATCCCTGTGAATTTATTGGAACGATAACCTTATGGAATATCGACCGAAGTACAAATTATGCGGAGATAGGCTACGAGTTGCTCCCCCAATTTCAAGGAAAAGGATTAATGAGCGAAGCTGTAAAGGCGATACTCGATTATGCTTTCTACGAAGCAGGATTTAAATATATTGAAGCCTATACGCATCGCGAAAATATAGCGTCCAAAAAACTCTTGGAGCGAGCCGGATTTAAATTGGTAGTAGGTAAAATTGATGAGGATAATTCAGACCTTATTATTTACGGAATAAATAAAATAGCGGAAGAAGACTCAATTGATCATGAGTAATATAATTTAGTAATTTCAAAGGTGATACATACAGCATAATAAAACAACAGATGAAATTTAGCTTTTTAATTGTCATGTTACTGACTTATGGCTTTGGCTGGGCACAGGATATCGAAATTAACGCTTCAAAAAAAGCCAAGATCAATACTATGATCTCACTCTTCAAACAAAAGAATTTCGATGCTATTTCAGCTATTATAAATTACCCCTTGAAGCGAGAAAATCCAATTCCAGCTATTAAAACTCCAAAAGAATTTAAGCAACGGTCTCGCGAGGTTTTTGATCAGACGCTCCTCAATCTGATTGCAGACTCAAAAACTGAACAATGGACCGAAGTTGGGTGGCGAGGAATCATGCTCGATAATGGCGCTGTATGGATGGATAGTGATGGAGGGAAAATAACCGCCATAAACTATCAGAGTCCTTTTGAAAAAAAATTAAAACAAACACTGATCCAACAACAAAAAGATTACGTACACAGTTCTTTAAAGCAATTTAAAAATCCGGTATACAGAATAAGAACCGAAAAGTATCTGATTAGAGTAGATGAACTTGCTAACGGAAAGTACAGATATGCTTCCTGGAAGAGTGGCAACAAAGAAAATGCGCGACCTGATATTATACTGAATAATGGCAAATTGGATTTTGGCGGAAGTGGAGGAAATCATGTCATTACTTTCACAAACGGAGACTATACCTACAAAATATACAGGAATATTATTGCCGAAAAAAATGCGTCGGATATTACCCTTGATGTTGAGAAAGATAACCTAAAAATTTTGAGTCAACCCGGAACATTAATAGCAGATTAAGATACTGTTTGCTAAATTAGTATTCAATAACAAGCCATATTAATATAAAATCGATATATTTTAATTGGGATGGTGGTTAATCACCAGTACATTAGAAAGTTCATAAAGAGAAATCTAATTATCGTAAAAAATTTGGATCTAGCAAGAAGATAAATTATTCCTCTTCTTTATTGAACATCATTCTAAAAAATTCCAAAGTAGATTTTTTACCTGCAGGTAAGTATGAAAACCCATGTCCTCCACTTTCCACAGATTTTAACACCCAATTTTTAGTATGTTTCTCTACTTGTTGGTACACTTTCATGAGGTCTTCATAGGTATAAAGACTATCGTCTTTGGCATGTAGTGAGTAGATAGGATGAGTAAGTCCCGGAACTCCGTTTTTGGATTCAAAATCAACAATCTTCGCTCGTGCTGAAATGGTATAAAATGCTCGAAACGGGGTATTTTGTTCCTGAGCAAACTGATAACAGACATTTCCCCCCATTGATAATCCCCCCAAATAAATTGTATTGGTGTTAATATAATAACGAAGCTTAACCTCGTCCAATATTGTCGCAATAATTGCGGAGCAATTGTCGTAATTCTTCCATCCAGGGTTCCCATTCTGAAACGGATATATAACAATCGAATTGGTGCTATCAGCAATTGCAAAAATAGGTTCAAACCGCGTCTGAGAGTCTACTGTTAACGACGCTTCATGACTCACTCCTCCATGTAGAAAAAAAAGCGTCCTTGTTGGCGTATCGCATCGATAACTCTTGGGAACAAATACAAGATATGGAATTTCAAGTCCACCTTGATTAATATGATACAATGCAAAACCTTGTCGTGCATTTTGATAGGAAGCCTGTTTACCTGAGATCTCATTCGATAGAATCTCATCTTGCCAAATTTTGTCTAGCTTATATTTTTCCTGAATTTGGGTTTCCATCTTCGCTAAGATTTTTTTGTACGTATGGTCGTGTATTATTGATTTAAATATGGAATCATTTTTAAAATAGGACAGCTCTTGTTCATTATCGCCCAAACCTAATTTAACCCCTTTATTTAACCATTCAATAGCTAAGTCGGTTTTACCACAACGAAGTGCAATCACCAGCGCATTTGCATAATCATATTTTCCTTTATCATCTTGCTTTTTAAAGGCTTTTTGAAAAGTTAGCAGAGCGTCATTGTATTTTTCCAATTTAATTTGTTTACCAGCCAGATCCATCAATTGTTCATAGGATTGAGCAACTGATTTCTGAAAAGAAAGCAACACAAGTAGTACCGTTAAAATCTTCATTTTTTAATTTGGATAATTATGTAGGAAATAAACGTATATAAATATATTAAGCAAGAAAATGGATATCGTGTGAAGAGTACAGGTCGATTAAAAAGCCACATCTCACGATGTGGCTCTCCAACATATATATTTATTTTAAACGACCTGCTTATTTATATGAGTTAATAGATTTAGAGACTTTCCAGCCGTCACCTTCGCGAACCAAAGTAACAAGATCCGTCATTGTGAAATTTTCAAATTTCATGGTTACTTTTGCGATCATATAGTCTGCTGACTTTTCGATGATCTGGGCACTCACGTTACAATTCAACTTTTCTCCTTTTTGTTTTTTGAAAAAATCGACCACAGCACTACGGTTATTGATTGCTGCATGTGAAGATTGAACATTTTGGCTGAAATCCTCAGTAAACAATTGTTCTATTCCTGCTGATTCGCCCTTTGTTTTCACTGCAACATAATGGTCAAGGGCTAAGCCTGCTGTAGAAAGATTAACTGATGCTTTCTCTGTTTTTCCGACTATTTTTTCAGTTGCCATAGCGAAAGTAGAAAATGCAATTAAAGCTGCTGCTGCAAATGTTTTTAGTAATGCTTTCATAATGTCTTTATTCTATTGTGTTAGTTCCGTTGTTCTTATTTGTTGATTCAAAACTACAACACAATACGCCCATCACCTATGGGCTTTAGACTAATGAACTGGAAAACTCGGTGAATGGCGGAAATGAGCAGACGAAAGGATAGACAACAAGACAAACTTTTCGAACCAATATTTCAAAAATCAAAATATTGTTGATAAATTGTCTATCTATGGATAAAGCATTAACAGTTCTGGATTCGATGATACTAGGCAAAGAAGATATAATAGCTATCATGAATTTGTGGAATCAAGAGTATCCGGCTAATTTATCCTATACTTGCACAGCAGATTTCGAAGCGTATACAAAGAGCCTTTTGTCTCCAAACCATATACTTATCAGAAGCGACAATTATCTTATTGGCTGGGCGACCAAATTTGATCGTGGAACTGAGCGCTGGTTTGTGATTATACTTTCCAGAATCGTACATGGAAAAGGTCTGGGCACTAAACTAATGAATAAATTAAAAAAAAATGAACAACGGCTTAATGGATGGGTCATCGATCATGATCTTGAAATCAAAACAGACGGAACCTTTTACCGCTCACCACTTGGATTTTATATAAAAAACGGATTCATTCCAATCCCTGATCAACGCCTCGAACTCCCCCATTTATCAGCTGTAAAAGTGACATGGGATGCCAAAATATAAATACAAAGACTGAGTTTAACGAATGAACATAACAATTTCAGATACCCGAAACATCAATATTGATGATATTTTAACCTTATACAGGGCCAATGGATGGAGTGCGGCTGACAAACCGCACGAACTATATCGGGCACTGATTAATTCACATACATTAATCTCCGCCTGGAAAGAAGATAGATTGATAGGTCTAGGAAATGCAATTTCAGATGGACACCTCGTTGTTTATTACCCCCATCTATTAGTCCTTCCCGACTATCAGGGACAAGGAGTAGGCCAACTTATTCTTGAAAAAATGCAGGATATTTATGGTCATTTCCATATGCAGATGCTTACAGCTGACGGAAAAGCTGTAAATTTCTACAAAAAGAATGGTTTTGAAAGAGCTGGAGAAACTGAACCTATGTGGATTTATAAAGGCAATGAACATTAATCCAACACTAAAAACTGTGTTAGAAAATTAGCTCTTACATAGATAAATTCATTATTGAAAAGCTGAAGCTCATACTACTAAAAAAATCAGTTATATGATTTAAGTCATAAAAAATCTGTTTTTATATTGTAAAGTTCCGTACTGTTATTGTCCGTTAAACTTGCTATTAAAGTAAGCATCCACGACATGCTGATCTTGTGGAAAATTAAAGACTTCTTTTATCTTATTTCCCTCGATTTTCCAAAGTAAACATGACATGTTATTTAGGCTTTCGCCATCTTCGTCGTTACTCCAATTACGATGACAGTCTATAACATGAGCATCACTAACCCCCATTACTATTCCCTCGGCTTGAAAATTATACTTCCCCAATTTAGTTAGATAGTCGATAATTCCGGATACGCCCACTTTAGTTCCGCTCAACGGATGCGCGCCAGGAATATGCCATTTAACATCACTATGGAAGACATCCGCTAGGTCATCGATATTGTTATTTGCATAAGCTTCAAAAAAACGGTATATTAATATTAAATTGGGATGATTAAGATTATCCATTGCTGATAAATATGTTTAGATTATTGATGGTGTCATTTGCTAATCTGCAAAGACCACTTAATTAGTAATTTTATTCAAAAAGCAATTTAAGATTAAAACCTGAAAAAACAAACCTTCCAATGGACAAAAAGCCACCTTCATTTTGTTCACGATAGTTACTAAAAAGAATACCTTTCTAGCCTGCTCCCCTTAGACAAACGGCAGAAGAAAACTCAATGAAAGACGGAAATAGGAGAATAACGCAGAAACAGGAAATTCAACCTAAGTTGTCAATCTCCAGTTGAATATTTATACGGGCTGGTTTTTCATACCTATCGAAAAAGAAATCTGTTTTAAAGATCCTTTCCATATTCAGAAAACTCTGCAGAACTTGTTTTCTACCTTGGTCAAAATAAATAGAATCTCCATATTCTTTGCGGATACCAGTGGCATATTTAGCATATGATAAACTGTCAGACCCTAGTATTGACATATCGGCATCTATAAAGTAATTTATATCAGAGGAACTATTACCAGCATGAGCTTTTGTTGCTAATATCATCTCGCTACATACGCTGATTAAATGAGGTGGATACTGCAGTCCATTTAGGTGGTTCACTGCAAGAAGTGCACTCTTTTCTTCATTGGTACCATCCATCATAAAGTAGACGATGTCATGATAAATCAAAGCTAGATAAGCGGTAGGATAATCTGACAATTTATCTTTGCAAAGATCCAATTGCTTGCTAAAATGCTGCAAATGCGCTATGTTATGATATGCTCTCCGTTGATCGGAATAGGATACGATTACCTCATCCCAGCAGGATTCCAACAAGTCTAGATCCTCAGTATATGGTTTGAGGCACGAAAAATAAATCTCTTTCATCTGTAAGACATCAATGATTATAAGTAAAGCTAATTATTTTTTGTTACCATATTCGTTTTCAAACAACTTATCTAATTAACTTTAAATACGAAATTAAAACCGAACGAAAAATGAAACCTGGTAGAATAATTGACACATTGTTGTTATGGCTCGTCATCGCAATACCTTTTCTAGTAAATGGTCAACACTTAACACAGATCCCCAAGGGATATTGGGTTGCCTGTGGTGACGACAAAGTGCTTATTATCAATCCCGCCATTGGGTTAGATAGCTCGGCCGTGGTCTGGAAATGGCAATTCAAAGAAAGTGCCAATCAGATACCGAAGGAATATAGTAACTATTTCAAGTCAATAGATGAATGCAAGCCAGTGTTTTCGAATAAAAAAATCCTGATTACATCATCAACTGGTGCAACCTGTTTATTGAATATCGCCAATAAAAAAATTGAGTTCTATGCAATGACACCCATGGCTCATTCAGCGGATCTACTGCCTGGAAACCTTGTAGCTGTGGCAAACTCAACCCATCCAAAGGGGAACTCTCTGGAGCTTTATCAATTGGACCAACCGGAGAAACCCATCTACAAAGACACACTATATTCGGGCCATGGTGTAGTCTGGAACAACAGATTGCAGCAATTATTCGTACTTGGCTATGACGATCTGCGAACCTATAAATTAACGGATGCTAAAAAAAGCTTAACTCTCGTCAATACTATAAAAATCCCCGGACAAGGTGGACATGACCTCTCTTTGATAGACGACAATCGCTTGCTGGTTTCCTTTACAGATGGTGTTGCCATTTTTGCTATAAAAGAACGAAAATTCGGTCCATTCTCACCCTTGGCTGATGCTCATCATATAAAATCTGTAAACTGGAATGCAAAAACAAACCGTCTGGTATATACAAAAGCAGAAGAAAGTTGGTGGACATTCAATATCTATGCGACCAACCCAAATCAGAAGGTATATATACCGACCTTGAAACTTTATAAAGTCCGTGTCTGCAATTAAGGTCCCGTGCAAATTGTTTGATTTATCTTGTTAAGCTAAATTAGCGTTATAAGTAAACTTATAAAAGATAGATAAGAAGATATTTTTTGAAACATGACTTATAACTAATATCTTAGTTAAACAAAACTAAAACATTAGTTATGAAAAGATATTTAGTATTAGTATTTATTTTGATTGGTGAGTGGCTACATGCTCAAGTCACCACACATCAATTGCTTGATCTAAATGACCAGATCGGTAAAAATCATACGGAAAACTACCAATTTATAATACAGCAATTCAATAAACTTTCCGTCGACAGTATGGACGATAGGACTCGGGGGCTTTTCAATCAACTTTTATCCACTTATCACGCTACCATAGGAAATTACAACAGATCACGATTCTATTGGGATCAGCAATATGTCAAATGGATCAAAGAATACAAAGTTGATTATGATACTATCTTTTACAATCAGCACCAATTTGTAGATGCTAAAGACTATATTCTTAAACTAGCCAAAAATGAGCATGTTGTTATGATTAATGAAGCCCATAATATTCCATATCACCGTGCATTTGTTTTACAATTATTAAATGGATTCCGTCAGATGGGGTTTAAATATTTTGCAATTGAAGCACTAATGGATAAAAATATAAACGAGACCAAACATATTACAGACACAGCAGGTTTCTATTGTCGCGAACCGCTCTTTGCAGAAATGATCCGCGAAGCCTTACGAGAACAATTTATATTAGTAAAATACGAAGCTGTGGGAAATACAACTAGTAATCGTATGCGGGATTCGTTACAGGCGGTCAACTTAGCCAAAATTTTGAAAACTGATCCTGATACTAAAATACTCGTTTATGCAGGATATGACCATATCTACGAAGGATCTAAGACTGATTGGAAAAAAATGGCTCAATTCTTTAAGGACATGACCAATATTAACCCTCTGACCATATCACAGACCCAACATATCGAGCAATATCATCCTGAACTTGAGACCGGCCAATTTCGGATTGTAAACCAACTTGATTCATTCAATGATCCTGTGATTGCTCTGAAAAATGACAGCGCATGGCATGATAAGTTTGTTGACATTTCAATAATTTATCCGCGCTATTTAAAACCTAACAAGCGGCCCGAATATCTAACTATTGGCGGACTCCGAAAAGCAACCCCATTAGAGACAAAAAAGAAAGAAAAGGGACTTTTTGTCCAAGCCTTTTATGCAAATGAACAAAAAGGGCACCGTATACCAGCGGATCAACTTTTCATAAAAAACACACAAGAGATACTTTATCTAAGACCGGGAAAGTATGTGCTCGAATTCAAAAATCCAAGTGATAAAGTTGTAAAAAAAGAACATATAAATGTTTCAAACTAAATGGCACAAAAAAGCCACATCTCACGACGTGGCTACTAAACTAAACTTATAAACTTATGATTCACTAATAGTCAGGCTATGAGCTAACTTGACTGACCACTAGTTATTGATTCTTTGTTCTATTTAAATGCATTTACTGAACTGGATACTTTCCAGTTTCCGTTCTCATTGACCAAAGTCACGAGATCTGTCTTGGTAAAATCCGCAAATTGCATAGTTACCTTTGCGACCATATAATCTAACGATTCTTCGATGATCTGGGTATTTACCTTACAGTTGAGCTTCTCCCCTTTTTGCTTTTTCAAAAATTTGATTACTTCACTACGGTTATTTGTCGCTGCATTTCCAGATTGGATTTTTTGACTGAAATCAGCAGAAAATAATTGATCTACTCCTGCCGACTCTCCCTCAGTAATAACCGCAACATAATGATTAAGAGCAATATCTGCTGTGAATAGATTGACTATAGCTTTCTCCGACGTAAAGGATGGTTTATCTGCGGCCTTAGCGAAGGCACCTATTGCGATCAGAGCTGATGCTACGAATATTTTTACTAATGTTTTCATAATATGCTTATTTTATTTATTAGTTTTTCATCTAAATAATTTGTTCTTTATTTGTGACAAGCTATCATGTGCATCTTTATCTATTCCCATGATCGCTTGTTGTTCTTATTTGTTGATTCAAAATTATAACACAACAGCTTCTTAGCATATGAACTTTAGGTCAATGGGTGTAAAAACTCGGTGAACACAGGAAATAGGGAGGTGAAATTTAAAATGCTTTTTAAAAATCTAAAAACAAAATATAGATGATTGATCATAACCCCTATATCCAAGCGATTAAAGTCCCCCTAGTTGTAGATCTAGTACTGATTACCACCGCGTTATACGATAAAAATAGAACTTCCATTTGCGTTGAAACGGAGGATGAACAGTTTGGCGGAATCACCATTCAAAAAAATGGATGGAATCAGAATCTGCCGTGGGGAAATTCCACCTTATCACGATCCCAGAGAAAATTGGGAAGATTTTGAGGTAGGCACCTGGGTGTACCGGGTTGAAAACTCAAGATGGCTGATGGAAAGAAATCATTATAAAAAAAAGGTATTGCAGATCTTGCCGATTTGGAAATGGTTATACCGTCCAAACCTTGATAGATTAAGTCGTAGATCTTATTTTTCTCGTAATATCGGATGTAATTTATCATAATCTGACCAATCACCAAAACCTTTGAATTGGACACCTCTGTCCCATGAAACCATCGCTTTGCAATCAAAGCAAATTTTGGCAAGTCCAATACATTTTTTATTCTTATAAAAAACCAAGATATCTCTAAATTCATGTATACAGGAACTATCTACGTTATCTTGACGAGTTTTACGAAAAAATAATGAATCTATAACGCCAGAATGTGATCTATTGATCAACGTTTTAGTATAACCTACCCCCTCTAACCTATTAAGGATAGCAGTGTCAACCTCATTATCGCCTAAGACGGACAACAAAAAAACATCCTGTTCGGATTTAGTCTTCTTGTTTTCCAGTTCTCCTATTTGATAAAGATCGATCATTGTTACATAGTGTACAAGCGAATCAAACCGAAAAGAACCAGAAATGGTATTATCTCGGGTCCCTTCCTCGCGCGAGCCATTATTGCCTACACAGCCCTGCAAGCAGACAGAGATGAATATCGCAAAAATTCCCACAGCTATAAATAATCCTCCTTTCATTTTAAAAAGCTCTTTTTTATTGCAAATTCATATAACAATGATAGCTAAAGAATCAATCCTTGCACAAAATTTATTGGTCAATATAATTGTAAAATAATAGATAAGGCTAAAGTATAATAAAAACATTGTTAAACAAATAAACGGGAGATTTTTTTAAAACCAATAATCAAGCAGTAGAAATATGACCACTACTAATAGAAGAAAATAGCTAGATCAAAGATTATAGCTATCTTCAAGGTCTCGAAATTTTCGGGATCCCCAAGACAAATCTTATTCACCATAAGCAAATGAGCTATTGAAAAGAGAAACTGCTTTTTGGTGAACTAAATAAAAAGCTAATTCAATAGGCAACAACAAATTCCCAACAAACACATCGCAGGATTGTAGCGATATCGCTACAGTAAAAAAAACCTTAACGGAAATCGTTTCCTTTCTACAATATTGCAGTTAATTTTATTTCGTTATGTTTTTAATTGTTCATTAAAAACTAACCATCGCACAAATATTATTTAGCTAACAAAATGAAAAAAAACAAAGAAAACCCATCTGGAGATAGCCTTGCACACACTTACGAAGCTCCGTGCATCAAAACACAAAAAGTAGAATTGGAATACAGTATTTCAACGGGTTCTGTACAGAGCTCGGTCACTGAATCTTGGGAAACTGAAACACAAACGAAGGACCTAAACTGGTAAGGGAAACATATTTTATGAATAAGTATAAAACAAAATTTATATCTGCCGTATCGTTAATTATAATCTTGCTCATCACTTCTTGCAGTAAGGATAATTCCGTTCCATCACTAGCAGGATCAACCGTAAGATTAAATATTGGCCAGGCCTTTGCTAACACGGGGGCTAAAAAGAATACCGTCAAATCAAGTAGTTCAGGATACGGGATCTCTTCTGTTCAGACAAAAGAGATCTCTTTTCATCAAAAATATCAGTTAGTCGCAACCCTAACAGCAATCAATACCGTTCCTCTAGGAATAAAAGCTTCGACTTCATCAGCCAACACAGTAGCTGGAAGCGAACAGAGAGCGCTCAAAGAAGGTACTGTTTACCATGTAGCAATTTTTGATGCCACTGGTCATTACCAAGAGACAAAATCTTTTACTAAGGGAAAAGGAGAACAAGATTTTTCCATTGAAAAGGGCAAATATACATTTGTAATCTACGCCTCGGGGACAAACAAAAGCTTGCCTACAATAGACAAGGAAGCTACACTGAATACTGTAAATTTTGTAGATCTAAAAGCCGATCAGGACTTTATGCTCGATCAGGTGCCTTTTGAAGTTAAAGAAGGTCAAAATATGCTAAGCACAGATTTAAAACATTTATTTAGCCAAATCACTTTCGATTTAACCACAAAATGGACTGGTGCAGAAGAGTTGATTTCAGGAATGGAGCTTGAAGACATCGCTCTCAATGGAGCATCAATAGATCCCGTCAGTGCAGCAGTAGATGTCGCTTTAGGAAATGGCTCACTTACCTTTAAAGGTGTGGGCAATCCTGTGGCAATCGGTTTAAAAAATACAATTGGAAAAATCATCTACTCAGAATCTGCGTTTATCATAACTGCACCAACAACAAACGGCACAATACTATTGTCTGGTTTTTCATTTGCCGGACTACCTCCCGAGGACCTCAGCATAGGTGGCTGGAATCTTAGACCTGGGGTAAAGTATCAGTTGAATATCACCTTAAAAATGCGTGTTGAAGCTGCGTAGGGTAATGGTAATCAAAGGATATTACAAAAAAATTCACAGGATATATAAAACAACTGTCCTGATAAACATTAAAAATGGGCCAATACTTATTGGCCCATTTTTGCACTAGCATGTTTTAAAACAAAAGTAGAGTCCAAGGCTCTCCTATTTCACCAACTCCAATCCTCCCCTTAATTGATTTCTATATCAAGCTGAAAATTGCATTTTCCTTTAGGATACCTATTTCTTTTCATATGATATACCATCATTTCCTGACCATCGAACAGGATAGCCCATGATGCATCTATCAAGTTTATTACGGATAATAGCGTATCATTCCGGATTTCCGGCCAAACCGATCGTCAAATATGAAACCATTTATAAAGACCCTGCTTCAAAAATTTGTAATAGTAGGATTTCTGTGTATCCTCTCACTTATGACCTATGCTCAAAAATTAAGCGTAATCGACCTCAAGGTAGAACACCTTAAAAATCCTATGGCGATCGAGACGGCTAATCCTCGATTTAGCTGGAAAATTAATTCGCCGATAAAAAACACTTTACAATCGTTTTATGAAATCAGAGTAGGTACAAATAAAACTTCGATAAACCTTGGAAAAGATCTCGTCTGGGAAGCTACTGTCTCCGGAGATCAATCTGTACTGATTAAATATAATGGAGCAGCACTACATTCAAAAAGAAGATATTTTTGGCAAGTTAGGGTAAAAGACAATCATGGCAATACCTCCGCCTGGTCTGATGCCCATTTCTTTCAGATGGGTATCGGCGCTACGGACTGGAGCGCGAAATGGATCAAGGTAGCAGAAACGGACACTTCAGCACGAAGCCCCATTTTTAGAAGAGAATTCTCCATAAATAAAAAACTAAAGTCTGCAATGGTCTATGTCACAGCAAAAGGGCTATATGAAGCTCGTATCAATGGCCAGCGCATCAGCGATACTTATTTTGCTCCAGGATGGACCAGTTATAAAAATCATTTACAGTACCAAGTTTATGATGTGACCACTGTACTAAAAAATGGTACCAACGTATTCGGTGTCAGCCTCGGAGACGGCTGGTATAAAGGACGGATAGGCTTCGGAAATCAACGTAATTTTTATGGCGACACACGCGGATTGCTTCTGCAACTCCTCGTGGAATATACGGATGGTACAACAGAAACGATCAATTCCGATGAAAGCTGGAAATATGCTTATGGACCGATCATGGCATCTGATATTTATGACGGTGAAATTTATGATGCCAGGATGGAAATAGCCGGCTGGGACAATATCGGCTTTAAAGAGGACAATAAATGGAATAACGTTGGCATCATGGAGAAAGGGCCAGAAAAACTTGTTGCGATGGCCGGTCCACCAGTTAAGAAACATGAACAGTTTAAAGCCCTTAAGGTTTTCAAAACACCGGCAGGTGAGACAGTAGTGGATTTCGGGCAAAATCTGGTAGGCTGGGTCATGCTCAAAGCGAAAGGTGCAGCCGGAACCAAGATCACACTGAGTCATGCTGAAGTACTAACAAAAGAAGGCAATTTTTATACAACAAATCTCAGGTCCGCAAAGGCACAGGATATCTATATTTTAAAGGAAAACACAGCACAGATCTTTGAACCTCACTTTACATTTCAGGGCTTCAGGTATGTTAAGGTAGAAGGTTATCCTGGTGAATTGACGGCTGAGAACATTACGGCTGTCGCCTTATATTCAGCAATGGAGGTCACAGGAAAATTCTCTACTTCAAATGCGCTCTTGAATCAGTTGCAGCATAATATTCAATGGGGACAAAAAGGAAATTTTTTGGATGTACCAACAGATTGCCCACAACGCGATGAGCGCTTAGGCTGGACTGGTGATGCGCAAGCTTTTGCCAATACAGCGGCCTACAATATGGATGTGTCAGGATTTTTCACCAAATGGCTAAAGGATGTAAAGGCGGACCAACTCCCTAACGGTGCAATCCCCCACGTCATCCCTAATGTACTGGGGGCAAATGATGGTGCATCTGCCGGCTGGGCAGATGTAGCTACCATTATCCCATGGGATATGTATGTGGCCTATGGCGATCGACAGCTCTTGGAAAATCAATATGAGAGCATGCGAAAATGGGTAGATTATATCTCATCTACCGCCAAAAATAATCTTTGGAATTCAGGTTTCCATTTCGGAGACTGGCTTTTTTATCGCCCCAATGATGACAACGATGGAAGAGCTGCGGTAACGGATAAATATTTGATTGCGCAAACTTTTTATGCACATTCGACCCAACTATTGATCAATGCAGCAAATGTATTGGGTAGACAGGAAGACGTAATTAAATACAATACCCTACTAACAAACATTAAATCCGCTTTTGTAAGGGAATACATGACCCCTACGGGTAGGTTGGTTTCGGGAACACAAACAGCCTATGTACTCGCACTACAATTTGATATGCTCCCCGAAAAACTCAGAGCAGCCTGCGCGGATCGTCTTGTAGCCAATATCCGGGACTATGGAAATCACCTCACAACCGGATTCTTGGGTACCCCCTATTTATGTCATGTGCTGACCAGGTTTGGTCACAATGATGTGGCGTACGACCTTTTAATGCAGGAGGGCTATCCTTCGTGGCTTTATCCCGTAAAAATGGGCGCGACAACAATATGGGAACGGTGGGATGGAATTAAACCCGATGGATCTTTTCAAACCCCAGATATGAACTCTTACAACCACTATGCATATGGAGCAATTGGGGACTGGATGTACAGAACGATTGCCGGAATCAATTCGGTCGCTGACGAACCGGGTTATAAAGCGATTGTCATCGCCCCCAAACCGAATGGAAAAATAACAAGTGCTTCTGCGGAATTAGAAACCGCATATGGCACGGTAAAATCTTCATGGACACTTGAAAATGGTCTATTGAAACTTGAGGTTACCATACCAGCGAACAGTAAGGCCACAGTAGTCTTGCCTGATTCAACAAGAGAAATTGGTTCAGGTACATACTATTTTGAAAGTAAAATTTAATACCTAATCTATCTCAGATCTGGGTTAAGATAAGAATATAAATGGAGTAACAGACTTATCTCAATTTTGGAAGAGAACAATATGCGCAACAAACAATTGTCATCTTAAACATTTTATTCATAGTCTAAAAACTTATCTATTTAACAGGTATTTTAAGAAGCCCTTAGTTTGGAATATTATTTTTACGTCCGTCCAATCATTCTTTGAAAGATTAATTCAAATCAATTTGTCTGTCAAAAGGACCATAGTCAAATGAATTGTACCCCTTTATACAATAGGAGCTCTAGAAAAAAGAGGTTATTATAGAGAGCTCGTATTACATTTGATTTTTGTAACTTTGCATAATCATGAGCGAAACACTGGAAACTTTACAGGATTACTATAAACGATTAAGCCATCTCCATACAAATAGCGGGGATATACTAGATGTTGAACTCGGAAAATCACATTTTAATATTTCGCCACGCAAATACTGTGATTTTAAAACACCATACAACAGACGTGACTTTTACAAAATCAGCCTCATCTTAGGCAAAGGATGGTTCAAATATGGTCAACATGAATTATATATCGATCGGCCGGCCCTGTTTTTACCTGCATTAAATATTCCTTATACATGGATATGTGACACGAGCAAACAAGAAGGATATTTTTGCCTTTTCAATCAAGAATTCTTTTCAGGAAGCCAGACATTTGAGCCATTTAAAAAGACATCGCTATTTAAAGAATGGAGTAAACCCATCGTCTTTTTAGATGAAGGACAGCTGCATTTGATTACAACATTATTCGATAACATGTTCCGGTTGAATAATTCCAGTTACCCTCTTCGTTGTAGTGCAATCAAAAGCAATTTGGCAGCAATCCTTCATCTGGCCTTAGAGTGGAGAATGGAAGATGTAGAGTTGCAAGATCAATCGGGTAGCGTCCGGATGTATCGTTTGTTTGATGAATTACTTCACAAACAATTTCCATTGGATTCTCCCGCCTACCCACTTGCATTACATACCGCAGCCGATTTTGCGGCAAAGCTCAATGTACATGTCAATCATCTCAATGCCTCTGTCAAATCGGTCACGAATCAGACAACTACACAGATCATCAAACAAAAAATCTATGAGGAGGCCAAAAATCTATTGATCTATACAGATTGGAATGTCGCTGAGATTGGTTATACCCTTGGGTTTGATGAACCAGCTCATTTCAACAACTTCTTTAAGAAAAATGCAGAGACATCTCCCCTCAAGTTTAGACAGAAAAACAAATAATATTTGATTTTCGTAATTTTTACTTTGTCAGATAGCATCGGTATTAGCCAAAAAGTCTCTAGTTTTGTTTAACAAAAAAGAGTAAAAATGTTAAAAGAAGCATCTTCGCAACGCATCAGGTTAGTAACATTCATGGCATTTGTATCCATGCCCCTTTCAGGATTTGTAACAGATATCTATCTACCTTCGTTTCCGGCAATGGCCAAAAGTCTACTTGTTCACGAACGAGATATTCAATTAACATTGACCAGTTACCTATTGAGCTATGGCATTTCCCAGTTATTTATAGGCAATATTCTTGACAGTATAGGCCGATATCGCCCGAAGCTTCTGGCATTAACGCTTCTGATAATAAGCAGCTTATTGATAACGCATACACACAGCGTGTTACTTATTTGTTTATTAAGAGTAGTGCAAGGTATAGCCATATCTATTTTGGTGGTGGCTACACGCGCACTTTTCGTCGATCTATATGCAGGTGATCGGTTAAAAAATTACCTAAGCTATTTTACCATCGTCTGGTCATGTGGCCCAATACTAGCGCCTTTTTTAGGGGGTTATCTTGAAAAACTATTCGATTGGCAGGCTAATTTTTATTTTCTTGCTTTCTACGCGGGTGCCTTATTATTGTTTGAAGTGTTGTACAGTGGGGAAAGTATTGCCGAAAAGAAAAAGATTAACATAAGGGACAATCTCAACCTGTATAAAATGATGTTACAAAACAAGCTTTTTATATTGGGCATCCTGGTACTGGGGTTTAGTTACTCCATTGTCATGTTATTCAATATGACGGGGCCATTTATTATTGAAAATACATTTCACTTTTCATCCGTCACAATTGGTTATTGTACATTGATACTGGGTTTTTCATGGATGATTGGTGGGTTTGTTACGAAAAAGCGTATACATCTTGATTTCGTCCGTCGGATCATAGCTCCTGTTCTATTCCAGGCATCACTTATTGTCGCTTTAATCGTGGTGAGTATCTTCCAGCAAAACCTGTATATCATGGTTGGCTTTGCATTTTTTATTCATATCATTTCAGGTGTTTTATTTACAAGCTTTTTTACCAATAGCATGTTATTTTTCCCAAAACATGCGGGTACCGCAGGTGGTCTAATGGGTGGAATGGTTTATATCGTGACATCACTGTCCAATTTTATTGTGGCCATTAGCGGTAAAGTAAGCACACAGAATGGATTAGCTTGGCGTTATTTTATTTTTTCTGTGTTATTGACCTTAATTATCATGTACATGTGGAAACTACAAAAAAAATAACAGTGGACAAAACAACTCATTACACTAAGTTTGGTCAAGCCAAAAACGTCTGGAGAACTACTTAGAATAGGCTGTTTTTGGGTATAATCTCTTGAATGCATTATACACAGCTTGATGAATAACTGTTGAATGCAATTCTTCAGGTATATAATCAAAAATAACATCCATCTTCTTATTGTTACGGATAACTTTATAAAACGCTTCAGCATCCTGATACATTCTAATATCTTCATCCTTATTGGGTACTCCTAGATATACGCGCACTTTTTTTCTCAAATTAGCCTCCAATAGCTTTTCGGTATTTTTCAATAGCTCCTGCTGTCCCCACCACAGACTCGGACTGACAAGAATATAATTATCAAAGAGATCAGGTTGTTTAAGTAATAATTCTGCTGAGAAAAGCCCAGCTAGCGACTCTCCAATAACCGTTCGCTGCGTGTTTACCTTATAATTTTTACCGATATAAGGCAGTAATTCATCCTTTAGAAAAGCCGTGTATTTTTCGGATCCGCCATAGGTAGGAAAACTGCTTTTTTGAAAACCTTCTTTCTCTAGGAAATCAACGTTTGGAACAGCGAAAGTAAAATCTCGTTTTCTGGTATTTCCTTCAATTCCAACAACAATACTATTGGGGAATCTTGCTATCCAAGGTTGCGTATCAAAACGAACGATCCCGGCAATATGAAAAAAATCTTCTTCCATACCACCGTCCAAGACATAAATGACAGGGTAAGTTACCGTATCGTTTGCCTGATAATTATTAGGAAGAAAGATATTGATCGTCCGATTTTCGTTTAAAACATTAGAATGCAATACTTCTGATTGACAGCTAGAAAGCATATTACTTTTGGTTTGTGCAAAAGAGATACAGCTATAAATTATGGCTATAAAAAGAATGATAATTTTACAATATTTCATTTCGAACATGATGTTATTAAAGAACCTCCATCATAGACATTTTCATTTTGGTATAGAAGCTTTGTCGGGAGGAAAGATACTGGAATCGAAAGTAAGTGTAATAATTAACAAAAAAAACATTTTTTATTATTCTGTACCGAGCCCCATTTCATTTATAGCTGATTCCACTATCGTGGACGCTCATCGTTATTCTATACGTTCACATTGGTAGCCCCAATCGAGCATCTGTTTGACAATCCCACTTATCTCAATATCCGATTGTGAAGATTCAATTCTCAAAATTCGCTCTTCGTCGTCAAGATCAAAGTTAACTTTATAGGAGGAAAACAGCTGTAGAAGCGTCACAACGATTTGTTGCGCTTCCCTATATTTATTGACATTCGTTTTAAATATCTCAACCCTTTTCATTGCATTAGATCTCACTTAAATTTATAAAACTTTAGTTTTCCTTTCTAGACTTGAAGCATAAAATACCCCATCGTCTCCATATCAGTGCTTATCGATTGATAAGCGTTGTAAATCGGTCAGTTCCCTCTTGTCAGATGTACCTACTGAATCTGTATGATAGACTTGTAGAGCATCAGTGAACACTTCATTATGTTTTTTTGTCTCGATATTCGAAAACAAAGTTAAAACCATAAAAAACAACAAAATGATCAACGCATTAAAGAAATGTACCATACCTATAGCAGTTAAATTATCATGGCCCAATTTCCCAAATAAGGAGCTCTTATCACATATATTTTCGGTAAAAAGCGGATTTCGGTCGGTAAACAATCTCTTTTTTCCTTTTAATACACATTAAGCATTAAAACAAAAAAGCCACATTTGACAAAATGTGGCTCAGTTAGTATATTGATTTAAATGGCTTCTTAAGAAAACTGTTCTGTAAGTATACGTGGATTTTCAGGAACAATCGCTACCACACAAAACTGCCTGTCATTATCTTCGATCTTTTGCTGGGCATCTTTTGGCAAATTGCCTAAAGCAAATTGTCGTCTCCAAACCGCTACCCCATCTGTAAATGCCAACGGAAGTTTCTTCGCAAATTCTCCAGGTTTTACAAAATCTATCTTGAAAAGATCCAGAATTTCCTTATCTATCTTGTCATTGGTATTCGTTGGAATGGCAAAAA